>Ga0193954_1000632_pt1 | contig 19999 bp, 16 predicted proteins | sample BB_5_MG_FD_140340 | JGI IMG/M metagenome (GOLD analysis project Ga0193954, IMG submission 140340) | Microbial mat bacterial communities from the Broadkill River, Lewes, Delaware, United States - BB_5_MG | ecosystem: Environmental > Aquatic > Freshwater > River > Microbial mats | place: USA...
AAGTAGTGCTTGGCACGCCCCACCTCATCATCGATATCATACCCCACCTCATGGCGTTTTTTAAGGGCATTGATCTGCGAATAGTGCTTTTTTCGCTCAATTTTGAGGTTTTCGATGCGTATCTCAATCGCTTTGGGAGTAAGCTCAAAGAGGCTCTTTTTATTTTGAGTGAGTCGCTTTTGAAACTCTCTGGACTCATAGGCGATATACTCATCAACCTTCTCTCTATTTTCATTGATAATGCGATCATTTTGAAGCATATTGGTTTCCAACTCACGTTCATTGGCTTTGCTATAGAGATAGGGCATATCAAACTCTAGGGTATTTTCCAGTTGCCCTACAATCTGGAAGGTTTCGGATTTGACTTCACTTTTGAGCTCACTAAGCTCTACTTCGATGGTCTTATTTTGCAAGCGTTGAAGTTTGTTGTACTGCTCTTGCAAGTAGCGATAGAGCCTGCTAAACGCCTCATCTTGATTAAAGAGCTCTATCTTTTGAATAAGCAACCAGTAGTGGGCATGATGCAGATGGTTCTCATAATCACTGTAGAGGATATTGGCAAGAGAGAATATCTCGGTGTAGAGCTGGGCGTTGCTACGGTGCTCTTGTCGGTGGTAGATAATAGGGTAGCGACGTTTTCGCCTAATGGCACTGTAGTTGCGTGCAAGGGTATCAAGCAGGGTTTTAGTCATGGTAAGATGAGGCAGTTTCTTTTGATCTTTGGTGCGGTCATCTTCGAGCATATTGGTAAAAGTAATTTGAAAGCTCTGGGCAAAACCTTTGATGATCTCATCCAATGAACTCTTCTCACCGTAAGCATCCATGACGGCTTCTTCTCTTTGGCTAAAGAGTGTCTCAAGTTGATCAACCATCTCACCTAGAGCAGTGTTGAGCATGGAGAGTGTTACATTGGGATTTTTCACCACACCCTGCCAGTAACTCTCAATCTCTTTAAAATCAGAGGGTACAAAGAGGTGATCCAACTCATACTCATCACGCAAAAAGCTATCTTCAAGATAGCCACTCTCATCAAGCTTTAATGCAATTTTTTTGTACTCATCCTCATACTCATTAAAATCATTGAGCCTAATTTGATCCACCACCACAAAGTAGCACTTATCTCTAATGGATAAAAACGAAAACGCCTTCTCCACAGCAGAGATAAACGAAGCAATGCGGTAGCGTTGAACTCTTTGCATGGCAGTGCCTCGAAGCATGGGTTTGTAGAAGATGGTGAAGATAAACTTATTATCGATATTAAAATTTATCTCATTGTGAATCATCTTGGCAAGCGTCTCGATCTCACGAAAAGGTTTGGCAAAAATTTTCACACCACTCTTCTTGTCCATATTGGCAAAGGGCTCAAAGAGTGCGTATTGATTCTTCCACTCCCCATCATTGGGGGGCGTGATAAAGCTAATGTAGGTCATGCTTAATCCTTATTAATCCTTTGGGAAAAATCTATTCTCCCACTCAATGGCAAGATGCTCTCCCTCATACTCTTTGGGCAGTTGGGCGTTGTTCCACATCGCCTGAGTCGTCTTTTCAATATACTCACGGGCCTTGACACGCCCTAGCTCTCCTGCAATATCGATATAGAACTCATAAATAAGCGTACGCAAGAAAGAGATAAGCTCCAATATCTCCTCACGATCACGGGCAGAGTTGGTCGAACTCATGGCAAAGAGGATATCAAGGATGTTGGATTCTTTGCTATCAAGCAATCCTAAAGTAAAGGGGTGTGCATCGATGGCATCATCAAACTCACTTTTGTCTACCACTTTGGCAAAGCGTCGATTGATGCTTGTCTTGACACGGGCATCCACCTCAATGGCTTTGTAGAGATCGATGATCTTTTTGCCTTTGACAAAGATTCCCTTTTTAGCAATTTTAGTTAGAGAGTTACCCGTATCGTAGGCAAAGAGTGTCTCCCCATCAAAGTTGCTTGATTTAAGCCACTTCATAATAAGCCCCACCAAGAAGGCACGGTAGAAGCTGTTGCGTTCATCCACAATGGTTTCGGGGTTAAAGTCAGGCAGATACTCATGCCAATCTTTGTCGATATGGGGTGTGATGGAGGTCTCAGGAGACTCTTCGAGTGCGGTGATGATCTTTTTATAGGCTTTGTTGTAGCTACCAATCTGCTTTTGGTTGATGCCAATATTTTTGATGCTAAACTTGGAAAACTCATGCACTGAAAGAGGCACATACCCCACCATATAGGAGATCTCATAGGGTGAGTAGTTGGAGCTTGTGACAATATTCCCCTCACGGTAGGGTGTAATCTCCTCTTGAAGCTCAGAGTCATTGTTGATACCCCAAATCTTAATGGCGTTACCCATCTTAAAGTCTGCATTGACCCACGGTTTGTTTTTATTAATAAGGTTTTTGATGTATCGCTCAATCGAGTGGATGTTCTCTTTTTTGATCGCATCGCTAATTGGGATATTAAGCCCCCCTTGGGTTTTTTCTTCCATCAACTTCCCAAAGGCTCGCTCTAAGATACCCAAATAGACCTCTTTGCTTGTCCCTTTGGATTGGGCGTTTTCAAGCTTTTCACAAAAATGCTGATACTCGCTTTTAAAGACCGAATTAGATATCTCATCATTGACACTTAGCCCTACCAAAGAGCGTCGATACTCACCCCATAGAGCTTTTTTTGCCTCTTTGGATGCAAAGACATAGATATCCGAGCCATTTTTATCGTGTTTGGTGAGGAGTTCTTCCTTTTTATCCTCAATAGCGTTTTTGATATCTTTTTTGAGCAGTTCAAAGAAGCTATCCCAACCACTGAGCATCTGCTCCATATACTCTAGTACCACCTCTAGGGTCTGTTCAATCAATAGATTTTTGGCGTAGTTGTGGATGGTGTTGAGGTGTCCGCTATAAGTAGCTTTGTAGGTCTCGATAAAATCACCAAAGGGGTTAAAGAGCAGGCTGACGATAAAGTTTTTCTTGAGGATATCATCGAGTACCTCATCGGCTCGTTTGACATAATCTTCGGTGGGTTCAGGATCGTAGAGTTCAGGATATTTTTTGATCTTCTTGACACTTCTTTGATTATCGGCTTTGACCTCATCGAGCTTCTCTTTGAGGAGTTTATAGCTCTTATAGAGGAAGTATCGAATAGAGAGAGGGTGCATCGCTTCACTTTTGGATACCCAATAGGTATAGCTGTGTTTCTCTTCACGGGTAGAGCTGTTGCAACCACTTAGCAAAATATCGTGCAACAATACCCGTTTGTAGTTTTTAGAGAGCGTGCCTACGTAGCTATAGAGTGCCTCTTGGGCATATTCACACTCCTCCACAATGCTCTTTGCCGTCTCTTTTTGGTCAATATCTTCGCTAAGTTCTGCGTCACTGCGTAGCTGATTGTACTCCTCATCGCTTTTTAAAATTCCAGGGATATGCTCTTTGATAATAGCGTTTACAAAGCTCTCCGCCTTGCCCCCAATGTCCCGTTTTTTCTCATCAAAGAGTCTAGTTTGTGAGTAGAGAATCTGCATAAAGGAATCAGGATTATCCTCATCTCTCACCTTATCGATGGTCTTTAGGAAAATATCAGATTTTTTGGGCTCAATGGGGTTCAACCCCTTTTTGAAATCTTTTTCATAATCTTTAAGCGAAGCCTCATAGACCTTATCAATACGGTTCCAGTTCTCATCAATCTCCTCACTCATCCACTCATAGGTCATATACTCAATGATATCATGGTAGGGGTAGATCAGCTTTGAAGTCGCCATCCCACCATAAAAGGCATCGCCCCCCTTATCGATCACAATTTCAACAATATTATCCAAAATAGAGTAGTGTTTATCCGAGCTTGGTCCAATGTATCCATAGTAGATGGAGTTTACAATCTGCTCATGATAATCCCCAAAGCTAGGCAGATGCTCCCCATCACTGTTCTCATAGTCAAAAAATGTCACCGAATTATAAGGTTGCGAGGCGACACTTATCGCTTTGTTTTCCATATTGGGTTTATACTCTAGGTAGAGGGTGTGTTTATCAAGCACCTCTTGGGAGAGCGTGGCATTGAGCTCTTTGAGACTTGCATAGGCGTTGGCTCGGATACGGTCGTGTTGATAATCAGGCAAGAGATTGTTTTTAATGAGTACATCGGGCAGTACAAAGACCCCATTGATATTGACCGTAATGCCAGGTCGGTAGTTTCTAAAGTAGTCGCGTACATACATCCCTACTTGAATAAAACTCCCTGCACAGGTCCCCCCTGTAATCGACCCTGCGATAATCACACCCGTATTCTCTCCAAAGTCACTGTCACTGTTTTCAAAGAGTCGGTTGATCTCTTTATCGAGTTTGGAGAGCTTGCCATCTTCAATAGCGGAGTAGAGTGCCAAACGCGATACTGCTCGAATCTGCCCTGCACCTGCTTGCATCATTTTTGCAGTGATGATCTTATGCTCATAGGGAAACCACTCCATCACCTCAGGGTGCTTGGCAACATAGGCTCCAATATTAATGCGTGGAGCGGTTTGTATCTTAGTCTGCACACTTTTTAGCTTAGATAAATCCCCCGAATCGGTATCAAGTACGATAGCAGCCACCTGCTTTTTACGCTTCTCATCTATCTTTGCATAGATATCATCCACAATTCTCGAACCAATTCCACCCAAACCAATCAATATGACAGGTTTTTTACTACTATTATCGACCATTTTTTCCTCTCCTTAGATATTTATACATAAAACCGCATTGTCTTTTTACGTTTAATAATTCCCATACCCCCAATAAGGCGGATATCCCGTTTGCCTGCACTCTCATCAAGCTCCTCACCATCAATATTAAGCCTCTTAGTCTGACTCCTTTTAGGAATCATCGCCCCACCTTTGCGAGATGCCGCCACAAAGGTCGTTCCCTCAATTGAGACGCGTTGATCTCTAAAGGGAATGAGTTTAGAAAAGAAGTTTACCTTTCGGGCAAAGTAGATATGGCTAGGTTTTCGCCCTTCCCTTTCAATCTTGATATGGTTGCTCTTGGCAAACTTTTTGTTGCTCACTACTCCATAGAGCCAGAGTAAAAAGAGCAAGATAATGAGTGTCCGTACAATCACACAACCCCACTTCTCCCAAAAGGCGATATCCTCAACGCTCATGGTAATGCTTGTGGAGGGTTTCTCATTGGGATAGGGTGTGCTGATGTTAAAGGCAACGCTATTAGCTCCTACTTTTACCTTAGGAGGCAGGCACCCCTTTTTTTGCATCCCTTTTAGCTCCAATCTAAAGCCCTCTTTGTTTCGGGTAATGGTGTAGTTGAGCATGAGTGGAGTAGCAAGCTCTACTCCATCAAGCTCCTCACCAATAATTACTCGACTCCCCTCATAGAGAGCAAAAGAGATATTATGATCGGGGTTTGCCAGTGAGACAGCAACACTTGTCGTAGAAGGCTTTAGAGTAAGCTCTCTAGCTTTGGGCTGAAAGTTGAGATCAAACGAGCTTTTAGAAAGTTTCAGGGTATGGCTGTTACTTTTGGCTTCAAAATGAATCTCAAACGCCTCTTTATGAGTAAACTCTCGGTTGCGATAGATAGTGATGGGATAGGCTCGCTCACTCTCAAGGTTGAGTGATTTAATAGTATTATTTTTAGGACTTAGTCGATGCCCCATAATCTCCACCTCAATCCCTTGGGGTATATTGCTAAGAGTTAGATGAATATTGTTGTTTCTGCCCTTTTGGCTATCGGTTCGTGTGAGTGTCATACGGCTCTGAGCTACCCTCTCATACTCTTTAACCCACTTGTAGGGTATCACAATCGCCTCTTTGCGTGTGGTAATACTCCCCTTCTCTCGAATAGGTTCAAAGCTCAGACTAAAGTTTGGTTTTGTACTCCACTGAGCCTCTACCCCCTCAATCGCAGCAAACTCAAAATCTAGCTCAAAAGGGCTCTCTTTACGAAACTCTTGATTACGCATGACCTTGATATTGATCGCTTGGTTCATATCAAGCTTCATGGGGTGTTGGTTGTTTGCTTGGGTAAAGCTTTTGCCCTCAATTTCAAGCTTGACACCACTAGGGATATTGTTGATGCTCATATCAAAAGCAACCGATGCAATATCTTGGCTTTTTAGTTTAAAGCTGGGTGTGGCATCGATTGTTTCAAACGCACTGCTCTTGGCATAGGGCATAGGGTAGCTTCTGCCTTGCCCCACTAAATCAACCGATACCCCTTTGGGGACTCTTGGCTTGAGTGTGAGTTTAAACTCATCCGAGCCAAACCACTCCGCTTTGTTGCCTTTGACCTGACCTGCTTTAAAGTGCAACTCAAAAGGTTTGCTTACTTTAAACTCATTGTTGCGTAAAATCTCAATACTCTGTCGATTGTTACAATCTAAGGTAATATCTGCTTGGCGATTATCTTTACTAAAGGTCGTGTTATTGATCTTAATCTCAATACCCTCAGGTATCCCATCAACTCTCAGTGGAAAGGTGATTGAATTAATCCCGTTGGAGCGTACCTCAAAGCTTGAAAAACTCTTGATAAGCTCATAACTCTTGTTAGTCGTTCGTGATACCCAAAAGCTCTTCTCACTCGCATCGATACCTAAACGCATGGTGATGGTCTTGGTAATATCCGATGAGCAGACATAACGATAGTCAATCACTTTGCTCTCATTGGATTTGAGCTGATCAATTTTAAAAGCGATATTGATAATACTGTCTTTACTCCCTACCCCTGTGGTGAGTCCATTGAAATGCACTTTAGGATCCATAAACTCTCGTTTCCAGTTTTTAAAAGGAAAGACCGAGGTGTTATGGGGGATCTCACTGTGTGAATAGAGCCCAATAGGTGAGCTTGTCTTTTGGCTCTCCGTATAGACAAAATCTCTCTCATTGGTGTTGTTAAATCCACGGGTATTGATGGTTTTCATATTTTTGTAGATATGATAGTCCACATCGGGGTCAAGCCCACGAGAGAAGTAGATATCATTGATGGCATAGGGACTTAAGTTGGTGATTTTGCTTTGAATGATGATCTTTTTGCGATCGGCTCGGTAGGTCTGTTCTACTTGGATTCTATCATCAAATGTTGTTGCTCTTGTTGTGATGCTATTGTTGTTTTTATCAATGCTAAAATCTTTAAAGCCACGAATGCTAGGCTTACCACTTTTGGTAAGCGAGTTATTGACAAAATAGACATTATCTTCATAGCTAATGGCATAGTACTCATAGGGTACTTGAGGGGTTAGGTAATCGACATCATCACTAAAGTTTCCTTGACACTCTCTATCAAACTGAATCCCAGGGGGTTTTTGCCCATCCCCCAATGAACCATCTTGTGAGACAGAGAAGCGTATACACTCACTCTCCAAAATCTCGCTCTTAGCATAGAGTAGATTAACAAAAATCAAAGCCATCAACACCGAAATTCGCATCCATCTCTCCCAATTAACTGTAAGTTTTATTAAAAGTAGTAATCTATATATATTATCTTAATATCTATTAATAAATACTTGTCTAATTATCTTACATTAACCCTGAATATACACCATCAAAGCCTTTTTGTGGGATTGAAACATCGCTTTGTCACTATCTTTTTTGCCTACTCCCATGAGTCCAGGATTACCGATAGATTTGAGTATCTGTTTCATATAGCTCATCGCTTTTTTATCTTGGGTGAGTCTTGCGAGGTGTTTTTTGGCTTTGATAATTAAAAGGCGTGACTTTTGGTACTGGCTAAAGTTTTGCTCAACTTTATCTAAAAGCTCTTCAACCTCCAAGACCAATGAACGATCGAGCAATTTTTTAATTTTTACTTTATCTTTTGCTTTGGAGGCATTGAGGAGTGGTTGGTAGAGTTTATCACCTTTGAGTCCCTCAAAATACTCATAGAGCTTTTGATTGGATTTAATCGCTGTTGTCGCTTTGGCAAAATTACCCTCGTTGATGGCATCAGAGATTTTGATATGAGCGATAATGGTTACTTCAATATTGGCTTCATCAAACGGACACGCCATCATATAGAGTGGTGCAAGTAGGATCAGTAGTAGTTTTTTCATTGTTTAGCTCCTTTGGAACATTGCGTGTATTGCTGACAAGCTTGACAGATGGGAGAGCTAGGAGAGTAGCTCTCCATTGCTTTGGCAAACTCATCTTGGACACAGTGTAGATTGCGTGTTGAGTAGACGATGGGTAGACCTTTGGCTTTGGCTTCATTTTTGTAGTACTTCATGGCATTGTGATTGAGAAAGTTGGTCAGCATCAACACCATATCAACTTTGCTAGGGATCTTTTTTTGTTTTTTACTCCCATTTTTGTAGTTGCGAGCATCCCAATGGACAATATTTTCCACTCCAAACCCCAATAAGAGGTTTTTGATGGGGTTGATACTATCCCCACCCAGTATTAAAACAGACATTATTTTCTCCTTGTTTGAAAATAGAGTAACATTAGCGTTACACCTAGATAGCCAACCCAACTTGCAAACTGCAAGAGTGAGGGCATTGCATCGTAGCCCATAAAAATAGCCAAGAACTTTCCAACCATAGAGTCATTGGAGAGTATCCCACTTATATCATAGAGTGGAGCGATAAAGATAGGCAGATACGCATAGGCTTGCATTCCTTTGATTAATAGTGCCACCAATCCTGCAACAATAAGCATAATAAGGTAGCTACTGTAGCGAAAAAACTGCTTGATGGGTAGATTGATACTGCTCTTAAAGAGCAATCCTATAATAATTGCGGAGAGAATAAACCCACCCAAAAGCCCTAGTGAGACATCTTGAACCTCACTTCCATTCATCATCAACGCAAAGCTAAAAATCACCGTCTCAAGCCCCTCACGAAAGATGGCACTAAAGATGAGCAAAAAGATCACTACTTTATGGTTGCTAGCTCTTTGCATCTTGTGGGCTAACGCACCCTCACCAAAGCTACTTTGCATCCAAAAGATCATATAGCTAAGCAAAACAATGGCAATGGCTAAGACAATGAGTGATATATTGTACTGCAACGCTTCACTCTCAAACCCATCAATCACCACACTAAGAACAAAGCCCAATACAACTGAGCTAAGCAGACCCAAGCCAACCCCACTCCATAGATAGATGGTTAACCTTTCAAGAGCCAGCTTTTTAAGAAAGCCAAGCGTAATGCCTACAATCAAAAAAGCCTCCATCCCCTCTCGAAATGCAATGATAAATGCCACCTCCATAACTAGAACTGATACCCTACGGAGAGGGTAAGAGCCTCCATATCTTCAATGCTCTCATCACCGCTTGCACTCACCGAGTAGTCAAGCTTAAAGACCACATTATCATTTAAAAAGTAGTTCACCCCAACCGTAGAAATCGAACGTTCATAACGATCAAGATCTTGCACAATTCCCTCAGTCTTATACATACTATCAACAAAGTCATACTTGACAAAAGGAATAATCGTATCTTTAATCCCAATCAGAGGTGAGATGTTGTACCCTGCTTCTACAAACCACGCAAAAGCTTCACTCGCTACAGGGGTGCGTCTGGCTTCAAGTGCGTTAGGGAGTCCATAATTGGCTTGGCTAATCGTTTCTGAATCACCAAGTGAACCCCATAATATCATCCCCCTTAGTTTGATATTATCCTCATCATAGACCCCATGCAGTTCACTAATGGTAACTTGTCCATCACTATCAAGCTGTGCTTTGGTTCGGTTGGCTCCTGTATTGCCTATATAAAACGAGGCTCCAATATGGCTTCCCACCACATCACCATAATCAACCCGTAGGGCAAAGGCTAAATCATCAGCGTTGACAAACTCAAAACTCTTTTGATTTCCCCACTTGATCCAGTTGGCAGAGTCAAAAAATTCTGAGTTGAGTCCCGTCATCACCATCGCTTGGTAGTTGAGCTTTTCGCCTATCTTACCATACGCCATCACACCTGTCTCGTGCCATGTATCGGGCAAGATCGTCGTCTCTGAGAGATTGCGGTGAGTCGAGAGATAGAGATTGGGCAGGTGGCGTTGGGAGTTAAGCCCAATAGGGATAATCATATGCCCCACTCTAAAGTTAAGCCACGGCTTGTAGGTGATATCAAGGTACGCCTCTTCGATGACCACTTCACCCCCTTTTTCGACCTCCATCTCAAACTCACCAAACTCTTCAAGCGTATCATACTCCATCGTTGAGCCTGTCCCACCATGCTCAAACTCAATCTCACTGACAAGCTTGATAGTATCACTAATGATAAACCTTGGTGAAATGACAAACCGTTCAAAGTCCACTTTGGAGCGGTTCTTGGGTGCTTGTTGGTAGTTTTGCAAATAGTCATATTTACTGTAGGATAGTGTCCCATACCCATAGATCTCCATCCGTTCAAGTTCGATGGCAAAGAGGGGTGTTGCCAACGCAACCCCCAAAACTCCAAGCCCTAATGCTTTTTTCATATTGTATTTCTCCTCTATAGACTTTCTAAAAATTTAATCACTTGTTCACGCTGAGCTTTGCTAAGCTTCATAAAGCTCTCTTTGCTCTTTTGTGCTTCACCACCATGCCACAAGATCGCCTCCTCAAGGGTTCTTGCCCGTCCATCGTGCAAGAATCCTGCTCCTGGATTAACCACCTGTGTAACACCAATCCCCCACAATGGGCGTGTTTTCCACTCCCTGCCTGAGGCATCAGCATCGCTTCTTCCATCAGCGAGTGCCTCGCCCATATCGTGCAAGAGCATATCACTAAAGGGGTAGATTTTTTGATTTTCTAACTCTGTAATCCTCTTGCCATCACGTGAGAATGAGTGTGAATCACTCCCTGTCACAAACGATGGGGTATGGCAACTCGTACACCCAATCTTCTCAAACTGTAGACCACCTGCCTGGACAACGCTATCATTGATATCTCTTCGAGGTGGCACAGAGAGCGTTTCGGTATAAAAAATCACCGCTTTGGAAAACTCTAAATCTGCGTCCGTCTCGTTTGTATCGCAATAGGTAGTAAAGTCAGGATTGCGTGCTTTGTAGCTCTTCATCAAATCACTGCCCGCAACACTCTCCATCTTAAAGAGAGGATTGGTGACTCCCATATCCCCACGCAAGGCTCCCAATCCTTGGTGAGCCACAGAGGGGGTATTGGCTTTCCAACCGTATCGTCCTAGTGATAGTGGTGGGTTTTGCTCACAGTTATTGGTAGCTTTACACGCATCGTACTTCTCTTTATCAAAGACCCAATTGGGCTTTCCTGAGATGCCATCACCATCGCTGTCATTGATATCAGCTAGTGCTAAAATATCCTCCTCTTTGATCGTATCAAGCAACCCTAACCCATAGACAGGCATCCCAATACGTGTACCAAACTTCACATCACTTCTAAAGAGCCTACTTGTGGCATTAGATTCAATCGTAATAGGGTTGTACTCATTGGGATTATCGGGTGCATCGTAGGGATTATCAACAAAAAAGAGAGGTTTGGATAACTCCACACGCTCACCATCAGGGTAGGTTACCGTGCTATACTCATACTTCATCCATAGATCAGCTTGACCGCTCCCTTGGGCGATGGTTTTGTTGTTTTCATCCACACGCACACCAATAGAGCCTCGATGAAAGAGCTGATCAGAGAAATTAGGCACAGCTATAGGAGAACCCCATAAGTTACTCTCATTTTTTTCACTGTTATTACTCAAAGCATTTTCAATACTAATACGCAAAAACACCCCTGCATCTCCTATCTTGTAGTAGCCATTCTTATCTTGCAAGAGGTGACTATCTAACCCTGTGAGGTGTTCTAATACAGGTAAATTGGCTCGTCCATCTCTTTGGTGACAGGCGTTGCAGTTGGTATTATTTTGCACGGGTCCTAGCCCTGCTAAGAAACTGCTACTCTCACTTGAACCCACAAAAGAGGTCTCAAAATTGGCATCTCCTTCAAGGTGCAAATCCAATAGTTCACCTTTAAGATTGGCAGCGGGTTGGGAGTAGGCATGGGTCGAGCCTGAGTACTCTAGCTCTGTCGTATCACCCCCAAGTACCTTAACATGAATAAAGTGAGAGCTATTGACCTCAGTAGAGGAGAGCATATCACTCCCCTCCCCTCCACATCCATTAAGTAGCAATGAGGCAACAACAGTTGAAAAGAGTGCAACGTTTCGCATTACCACGCCTCGACTAGCTGGGTAATATCTTTTTCAAAGGATTTCCCCAGTGCTTCTAAGTAGGTCAAACGCACCTTATCCTCAGAACTATCCTCATCCCCCACAGGGCTTTGCAGTCGTGCCAGTGTGGTTTGGGCACTCTCTAGTGTACTTCCATCACCAAAGAGCAGATACTCCATCGCATGAAAACCTTTCATGGTCACAGGAAAACCATCGATACTGCTAAGAGTGACATCATAACCACCCAATGCTCCATCAAGAGAGCTTTTCTCCACGGGCCAACTGTCCACTTTGGGATCAACGCCCAAGGTATCCACAGGACCAAAGATATGCCCCTCACCTGCTTCCCATGGAGCACGAGCATCTCTCCATGACTCTCTTGCACTCTCCAAATTGGCAACGGTTGGACTCTCTTTGAGGTCGCTCAATGCGGTGGTGAGGCTTTTTGATTGTGTGAGTAGCTCTTGATACCCTTGAACAATCACCCCATCGACCACACTGTTTACTAGCGTGGCATCTTCGCTTGTAGGGGAGAGTTTGGGTTTGAGCTCTTCAAAGAGCGTTTGAAGTTGTGCCAACTTATCTTGTGCCATTTTGATCTTGACGCGTCCCTGGCTATCTAAGATTTGTTGTCTAAAAGATCGCTCCCCATTATTGGCAAGCAGATCTTGGTTACTTAACTCTCCATTAGCATCACTATCACTAATAGCAACTAAAAGTGCCAACGCCTCATCGATGGTTTGGGTAATGGTTTGGGCTTCATCAACGTGTGTCTTAGCTACCAAATCACTTAATCCACCACTCCATACATTTTTGACACTGAGGATATTGTTGTAAAAATCCATCGTGGAGTTCCATGAAAATTGCGACTCTACCAGTGTGGTATCGGCTTTATCAATACTCGCACCCAAAGGATCACCAATCTTACCGTTACCCACCTCATCGACGATACCAATAATACCACCCATCAGCTCCTCAACTTGATCGACAATGGGCATCGATTTAAAGGTAGCTTGATAGCCTTTGACCTCTGTCGTAGGCTCACTCGTTGTTGAAGTGCTTGAACTCCCTCCACAACTACTTAGTAGCAGTGCTGTAATAATGGAAATAGAACCTAATGTGATAAATTTTTTCATACTTTCTCTCCTTTAACGTAAAAAATAGATACTTTTGACTTTTGAATGTTGCTCGTAATAACTCTTGATGCCCTCAACCCACTTTCTAATCATCCAATACCCCTTTGATCACCTCAATGGCTTGGGTACGGTCGACATTTTTGTGTCGCATCTGCAATACCTTTAAGATAGGGCAGATCAGTTCATGGGATCTTTTCACACTCCCAAATTGATGCAAAATTTTGCGAGACTCTTGTTGCAGTTGATGTTGTGACATGACGCTTCCTTATCTCTTGACTAAATTACCAATCTCTCGATCAATCATAAAGAGCCCTCGACCCTCAACCCCAATGATTTCAAACTTCTCTAAGATACCTTGAAAGAGTGCCTCCTCTTCGTGCTGTTCAGCGGTGTACCACTGCAAAAAGCTAAAGGTTGAAAAATCCTGTGTCTCTAGTGAAAATTGAGCCAACTCAAAAATCTTTTTGGTAATCATCTTCTCATGTGCAAAGGTCTTTTCAAACACCTCTTTGAGTGAGCCAAACTCTGTATCAGGGGCACTCATCGCCTTGATGGTTGCTTGTTTACCCGTCTCATTGATGTAAGTAAAGAGCTTGTCCATATGTGCCATCTCTTCGCTTGCGTGAGCATTGAGAAAAGCCGCCGCCCCACTGTAGCCTTGTGATTGGCACCACGATGCCATGGACTTATAAAGATTGGAAGATTCAAACTCCAACATCATCTGATTGTTCATTTTTTCATACATTTTTTTACTTAGCATATTGTTTCCTTACTATTTTAATTGAGCAAAACTCAAAAGAGCAAAGTAGAGACCTTTGCTCTTTTCAATCTTACTCACAACAACGACACTTGGCACAACAGCGATGTACGCTAATCAAATCACTAGGACTCAAACTCATATCAATCGCACTGCTATCAATCTCTAGCCTCTCTATCTTCCCACAACGACGACACAGCGATACCATCAGTGGAGTCTCCTCCAAAAGTGCGTAATAGGAGCGTTTGAAGTTATCGTGTAGCATCACAGCCAAATTGCACTCCACAAAGAGAGTAAGGTGTCGATAGACGGTATTAAAAGAGACTTTTTTGGGATAACTCTCTGCCAAAAGATCCAAAATATCTTGAATACCCAAAAACCCATCACTCTCTAAAAGTATGCGATAGACTGCTTCTCGTGAATGCGATTGGTTGACATTGAGTCTCTCAATACATCGATATAACTTCTCGATGGTAACCCCTTTTTATGATTATGATAATTGTTATCATAAATAATCTGATGGGAGAATTATTCCCTATGTGAGCTTAATTTATTATGAATATGATAATCGTTATCATTTATATTTCAACTCTTATTTCTCTTGGATTTATTTTTGATACTGATTATCATATTCAATAGTATTTAAACTTTATTCATCTATAATGGCATCAAAAAATAATACAAAGGATAAACAATGAGTCAAAATCTAAACTATAAAGATCTACCAATATTACAAAAAGCCAAAACATCTAAACCCATCTCTTTTGATGACCTTAGAGATGTCAATCAACGCGATATATGTGGATGCAATGCTCTCTTTTGGGCAATCAACAAAAAAGATACCTACAATGCCAAGATATTGATTGACAATGGCTCATCGCTCAAAGTTTCACAAGATCAACACGCTCTCTTTGAGGCGATCAAAGAGGATGCTTATGAGATAGTCATACTGCTTATCAAAAAGGGGGTAAGCCCCAATATCATTGATACCAAAGGAGTCACTGCGTTTATGTATGCCATTGAGCAAGAGAATTTTCAAATGGTTTCATTTTTGGCTCGTCATGGTGCTGATCTCTTTGCGATGGATGATCACTACGATATGGCACAAAACTATGCCCAGCGTTGCAAGAACAATGCGATCAAAGATTTTATCACCCATATGTTGGTAGTGGAGTTTGAAAAAGAGCAACAAAGCTCTTCTCCATGTCTAGTATGTGCCACACCTTGTGTCACTCCGCCAAAGGAGCTGTGATGATAGAGGACTTTTTTCTCATTCCCAAACACAACCTCGATCCTAATTGGAGTCTTATTGATCTACACTATGAAGTCTTTGCACTGGAGTATTGTGAGGAGGTATTAGAGATCCCCATCATCTATATTGAATATACTCTCTATCAAGGGAGTGGACTCGAAGTAGTTTTAAAAAACCTTCACAATTACAAAGAGATAGCACAGAGTGATTGGTATATCCAGTTAAACCGCCTCTCTCGTATTGCACACGTAGCCTAAGGAAACAAGATGAAACGTATAGGATTTGAAGGGTCAATACATTGCAACTTTAATGTATCTAGTGTTCACGTACTCTTCAAGATGCCATAAGAGGATATAAGATATAATTTTTAAAAATTGGAGGACAACTATTGTTTAGAACTATTTTTATTTTTTTATCTCTACTCACTTACTCTTTGGCTCATCCGCATACTTTTATTGATGTTTATCCAAAAGTCTCTCATAGTGCTAATCAGATCACTACCATACACTTTAGCTGGAAATTTGATGTGATGATATCAGAGATGTACATCATGGAGTTTGATGAGAATGATGATGGAAAGCTTGATGCAAAAGAGAATCAATATATCAAAAAGAGCTACTTTGATACCATGCGTGATTTTAGCTTCTATACCCATATTCGCATCAAGAAAGAACCAATAATTACAAAGGCATCTAACTTTAAAGCCTCAATTGATAGCAATAAAAGAGTGGTCTATCAATTTGATATAGAGATCAATGCAAATAAAAGCGATATTGAGATGGATTTCTATGATGAGGATAACTACGTCGCTTTTATATTAAAACAAGAGTTTGTCAACTCTACCACTCCTTTTCAAGTGAGTACTCCCGATGGAGACTATATCTACAAACACAGGTTGCAATTTAAGCCATGATTAGTGAATTTTACAACAACTTTTTACGCACAATCATTGAGTATCAATATGAGTTTAATAAGCTCATATCAAGCTCTATCAAGAGTATCAACGATGAGAGTTCATTTGCAGTGACGCTGAGTGTCGTGGGTATTGCATTTTTGTATGGATTGATCCACGCAGCAGGACCTGGGCATGGAAAAGCTCTGGTGGCATTTTATTTTACCTCTAATAAAAATGATTACAAAAAAGCCTTTCAAGTAGGGTTTTTGATCTCCATTATCCATGCCATTTCGGCTTTGGTGATCACTTTTGGGATATTTTTTGTCCTCAAAAAAATGTTTAGACAGCACTTTCATGAAATGAGTGAATTGACGATGATGTTAAGCGGTGGACTCATTATTTTTGTGGGACTCTATCTTATTTGGCACGCCTACAGACACAAAAAAGAAAAAGAGCAAAAGATAGAAAAAGGCAATAAAAGCATCTTTGCCCTTGCTCTAGGTGTTGGGATTGTGCCTTGCCCTGGGGTGATGACCATTGTACTTTTTTGTATTATGTTGGGTCACTATGCACTAGGCGTTGCAAGTGCCATTGCAATGAGTATTGGAATGGGACTTACGATCTCACTTGCTGGAATCTTTGCCATCGCACTCAATAAAAGAACCTCAGGACTTATCGGTGAAAAGGGATATATTTTAGAGATAATAGGTGGTCTCTTGGTGCTTGGACTTGGAGTATTTTTGCTCCTTGGGGCGACGCAGTAGAGGAGAAACCCTCTACTTTATTATAGTAATAGTTAGCAAATCTCTTCTATTTATATTGAGTCTAAATCAAATCGATCGGCATTCATAACTTTATTCCAAGCTGATATAAAGTCATTGACAAACTTCTCTTGATAGTCATCTTGGGCATAGAGTTCGACTATGGCTCTAAGTTGCGAGTTAGAACCAAAGAGAAGATCCACTCGTGTTGCACTCCATTTAGGCTCACCACTCTTGCGATCACGACCCTCAAACTCCATCTCATCATCATTAAGAGCTTTCCATACCGTACCCATATCAAGTAGATTGACAAAGTAATCATTGGAGAGTAGACCCACTCTATCAGTAAAGACTCCATGTTTACTATCTTGGTAGTTAGCTCCAAGTACTCTCATACCACCTACAAGTACGGTCATCTCAGGAGTACTCAGTCCCAAAAGCTGTGCTTTATCAATCAAAAGCTCTTCAGAAGAGACGGCATATTTTTGTTTTTGGTAGTTTCTAAATCCATCGGCAATGGGTTCAAGATGCTCAAATGAAGGGGCAAAGGTTTGCTCTTGAGTAGCATCGGTTCTACCAATAGCAAATGGTACGGTAGTCGTTATACCTGCATCACTTGCTGCTTTTTCGATGGCTACAGCTCCACCTAAAACAATTAGATCAGCTAAAGAGACTTTTTTATCTCCCAAGCTATCAAACTCCTCTTTGATGCTTTCAAGTTTTGCTATCACATCAGCTGTGCCAAGGTTAATCTCCCAGCTATTTTGAGGCTCTAGTCGGATCCTAGCACCATTGGCTCCGCCCCTTTTATCAGAATCACGGTAGGTTGAAGCCGATGCCCAAGCTGTACGTACAAGATTGGAAATACTCAACCCTGATGCCAATATCTTCTCTTTTAGAGTCGCTACATCCACATCTTCTATCATCTTATAGTCAGCTTTGGACACCAAGTCTTGCCAAATAAGCTCTTCTTCGGGTGCTTCAGGTCCAAGGTATCGAGAGCGAGGTCCCATATCTCTGTGGGTAAGCTTAAACCATGCTCGTCCAAATGCATCCGCAAACTCATCAGGATTCTCATAGAAGCGTTTGGAGATTGGCCCATAAATGGGATCCATCCGCAGTGCCATATCGGCTGTGGTCATGATAGTTTTTACCTTTTTGGATGCATCATGAGCGGCAGGGGCTAAGTGCTCCTCTTTGGGGTTAATAGGTACCCACTGCCATGCTCCTGATGGAGACTTTTCCAAATTCCAGTCATACCCAAAGAGCAGATCAAAATAGCCATTATCCCACTGCGTTGGATTGGCTGTCCATGAACCCTCTATGCCACTTGTAATGGTATCATCCCCTTTTCCACTGAGAAAACTACTCAACCATCCTAAGCCTTGGGCTATCAAGCTCTCTGCTTCGGGCTCAGGCCCTACATTGGCGGCATCTCCTGCACCGTGACATTTACCAAAGGTATGCCCACCTGCTATCAGTGCTACCGTCTCTTCATCTCCCATTGCCATTCGTGCAAAGGTCTCACGAATATCTTTACCCGATTCCAAAATATTAGGCTCACCATTAGGGCCTTCGGGATTGACGTAGATAAGTCCCATCTGTACTGCTGCAAGAGGATTATCCAAGCCCTCTCGGTTCTCTTTGCTCTCGTAGCGTTTATCACCAAGCCACTCATCCTCATCACCCCAGTAGATATCCTCTTCGGGTTCCCAGACATCCTCACGACCTCCTGCAAAACCAAAAGTTTTAAAGCCCATGGATTCTAATGCCACGTTCCCTGCTAAGATCATCAAGTCTGCCCAAGAGATTTGATTGCCATATTTTTGTTTAATAGGCCAAAGCAGTCGTCTAGCCTTATCAAGATTGGCATTATCAGGCCAGCTGTTAAGTGGTGCCAATCGCTGACTTCCTGTTGAAGCTCCACCGCGTCCATCACCTGTACGGTACGTCCCTGCACTGTGCCATGCCATACGGATAAAAAGAGCTCCATAGTGTCCATAATCAGCAGGCCACCACTCCTGAGAATCGGTCATGAGATCAGTGAGCTCTTTTTTAAGTCCATCATAATCAAGCTTGGCAAACTCTTGTGCATAATTAAAGCTCTCACCAAGAGGGTTTACCCTATTAGAGTGTTGAGAGAGAATTTTTAAGTTAAGCTGATTAGGCCACCAATCTTTATTGTACGTTCCTTTGTTACCCGCTGCAGGGTTACCGCCCAATCCTGTAATAGGACACTTGCCTGTTCCCATGATCGTCTCCTTATATAGTTAATTTTTATATTATAACATAGATAATATCAATTATTTATTGAATGTTTAAGATATGATTTTCAAGAGTTTATTGTAACGATTGACTCATCATCCAAATATCTTTTTCCAAAGAGGCTACTTGATCATCTGCATAAGCAGCCGTTGTGTTATCTCCCTCTTCATCAGCTACAGTGCTTAATTGAGTAAATGTTTGCAAAAAGTATCTGTAGTCAGCTAAGATCGCCTCCATCACCTCTTTGCCACTAAAGCTATCACGAGCCTCTTCAGCAATTTTGGTTTTGCTTACAATATCACTCATCTTCAAAACAGGCTTATCACCCAACTGAATCACTCTCTCTGCACAATCATCATACACACCTGCAAAAGCATTGTAGATCTTCTCTGTCATCTCATGTACAGGGAAAAACTCCATCCCCTTAATATTCCAGTGATAGTTATGTACCTTGATATAAAAAGCCATTGCATCAACTTGAACCTGCTTTAAAATCTCTACTCGTTTCATTTTGCATCCTTTTAAATGTTAATTATTTACAACTACAAAATTATTACATATAAATAATTAGAAATAACTTACACTTGTAAAAAATTTACACTTATGTTATAATAATTGGAAAAAGGAGGTAATTATGGATTTTCCTACCATGCTAAGAGATCATAATATGAAAGTAACCCCTCAACGATTGGAGATTCTTATCTCACTTGAGTATAGAGGTCATGCCAATGTTGAACAAATTCATAGCGATCTCCAAAAGAGCAACCCTGCCATGAGTTTGACAACGATCTATCGCAATATCAATGAGATGATGAAAAACGCTCTAGTATTGGAGGTCAAACT
>Ga0193954_1000633_pt1 | contig 19954 bp, 22 predicted proteins | sample BB_5_MG_FD_140340 | JGI IMG/M metagenome (GOLD analysis project Ga0193954, IMG submission 140340) | Microbial mat bacterial communities from the Broadkill River, Lewes, Delaware, United States - BB_5_MG | ecosystem: Environmental > Aquatic > Freshwater > River > Microbial mats | place: USA...
GATACCTTTTTCACCAGACACTATATTTTGCCCTACTTGCAAACCATTTTGAGCGATAACATAACGTTTCTCACCATCTTGATAGTTTAATAAAGCAATAAATGCGGTTCTGTTTGGATCGTATTCAATAGTCTTAACTTCAGCTGGAATACCCGCCTTGTTGCGTTTGAAATCGATAATACGATACCTTTTCTTGTGACCTCCACCTACTTGGCGTATGGTCATTTTTCCTTGACTGTTTCTACCACCAGATCTCTTTTTCGGAGCAAGCAAGCTTTTCTCCGGCTTATCAGTAGTAATGGCGTCAAATCCATTTACTACTCTAAATCGCTGACCTGATGTGATCGGTTTTAATTTTCTTACTGACATTAATGTCTAAAATTACATGTTAGTGTATAAATCTATTACTTCACCTTCCGCCAGTTGTACAATTGCCTTTTTAACAGCATTTGTTTTACCATGTTGAATACCAGTCTTTGTGTGACGTGTTCTTCTTTCTGGACGGACATTTATTGTACGAACTTTTTCAACAGAAACTCCATAAGCAGCTTCCACCGCTTTTTTGATTTCTACCTTGTTCGCCTTTGTATTCACTTCAAATGCATATGCATTTAACAACTCACTTTGCATGGTTGCTTTTTCTGTGATGATAGGTTTTATTAAGATACTCATCTGTTCTATTTACTTAAATTCGATTCAATTCCTTCTAATGCACTCTCAATTAGAATAACTTTATTAGCATTCATAATTTTATAAGTACTTAATTCTGAAGTCTTTATAACTTCAGACCCTTTAAAATTGCGTGATGACAAATATACATTATTATTTGTTTCACCCAACACAATAAGAGATTTTTTGTTTTCTACCTCTAAAGCCTTTAATACATTAACAAAGTTTTTAGTCTTTGGAGCATCAAAACTGAAGTCTTCCATTACTAATATTGATTTGTCATTTGCCTTAATACTTAATGCAGATTTACGTGCTAATCGTTTTACGTTTTTGTTTAATTTAAAACCGTAATTTCTTGGTCTAGGACCAAACATACGACCACCACCTCTAAATACACCAGATTTAATACTACCTGCTCTCGCAGTACCAGTACCTTTCTGTTTTTTTATCTTACGTGTACTTCCAGAGATATCTGCTCTTTCTTTAGCCTTATGTGTACCTTGTCTTTGATTTGCTAAGTATTGCTTAACATCTAAATAGACAGCGTGATTATTAGGCTCTATAGCGAACACTTCTTTAGAAAGCTCAGCTTTTCTTCCAGTGTCTTTTCCGTTTATATCTAAAACTGCTACCTTCATTACTTCTGAATAATTACATAAGAGTTTTTATGACCAGGAACACATCCTTTAACCACAAGTAAGTTCTTTTCTGGAACTACTTTGTAAACTCTTAAATTTTGAACTTTTACTGTTTCACCACCCATTCTTCCGGCCATCTTCATTCCTTTGAATACTCTCGCAGGATAAGAAGCTGCACCAATAGAACCTGGAGCTCTTAAACGGTTATGTTGACCATGCGTTGCTTGACCTACACCTCCGAATCCGTGACGTTTTACTACACCTTGAAAACCTTTACCTTTTGAAGTACCTGCGACATCCACAAATTCTCCTTCAGTAAATTGCTCTACAGTGATTGCATCACCTAATTTGTACTCCTCATCAAAACCTTTGAATTCAACAACTTTGCGTTTTACAGAAGTACCCGCTTTTTTAGCATGACCTAAGTCTGCTTTAGTAGCGCTTTTTTCTGTCGCGTCATCGAAACCTAATTGAAGGGCAGAATAACCATCCACTTCTTCAGTTCTGACTTGGGTAACGATACATGGTCCAGCTTCGATTACTGTACAAGGAATGTTCTTCCCATTTTCATCGAAAATGCTGGTCATACCGATTTTTTTTCCAATTAACCCAGACATAATTATTATTTATTTGTTATTATTATTTATTTACTAAACTTTGCTGTAAACTGAACTGAAGTATCATTTCCAGAATCAGCACTTGTATGGAAATAACTTGTATAAATTAAAGTTATTTCATTTCCACTAATAGCTAAGATATTTTGCTCATCATCAATAGTAGAAATTAAACTTCCGTCTTCTACTGTATAAGTTCCAGATTCAGTATAACTCTGACATTCTACTAATTCTAAATCTAATTCTACTCCTTCAGGACCAGATGAAACCGTTGCTGGTTGGTACACTGAAAAATCATCCATGTTGATGGTAATAGTATTATCTGTAAGTACTATTTTAAAATCACAATTGATGAGATCAATAATATCTTCTGTAGTAAAAGTTCCATTAGCATCAGCATCTATAGTAGAGCTTGGCACTAAACTATCTAATGTATATGTTCCTGAAACCGATGAACCTCCATCGTTAGAATTATCATCGTCACTGCTACAAGAAAAACTAAATACTACTGCTAGTAAAAGAATATATTTATTTATTTTATTCATTTGATCTATTTTATTTATAAATATTCAAGGCTGAAATACGTTTCAGCCTTGAATTGTATTTTTTACCGTTTTTCCTTCGCTCGCAGCTTGGGACATGTTAATGCTAATTACACTTTGATTTCAACTTCAACTCCACTTGGTAATTCAAGCTTCATTAAAGCGTCAATTGTCTTAGAAGACGAAGAGTAAATATCTAAAAGTCTCTTATAAGAGCTTAATTGAAATTGTTCTCTTGACTTCTTGTTTACGTGTGGTGAACGTAATACAGTGAAAATTTTCTTGTGTGTTGGTAAAGGAATTGGTCCTGTTACTACTGCACCTGTACTTTTTACTGTTTTTACAATCTTATCAGCAGACTTGTCTACTAAGTTGTGATCGTAAGACTTTAATTTTATTCTGATTTTTTGACTCATTTTCTTAAGATTTACGATTCAACTCCTTTAGCTGCTTTGATAACTTCTTCAGATATATTAGAAGGAGTTTCAGCATAGTGAGAAAATTCCATTGTTGATGTTGCACGACCTGAAGACAATGTTCTTAATGTTGTAACATAACCGAACATTTCAGATAATGGCACAGTAGCTTTTACAGTTTTTGCACCAGCTCTATCACCCATGTCACTAACTTGACCTCGTCTTCTATTTAAATCTCCAACAATATCACCCATGTTTTCTTCTGGTGTAATCACCTCAAGTTTCATGATTGGTTCCATTATTACAGCTTTTGCAGCTTTTGCAGAATTTTTGAATCCTAGTTTTGCAGCTAATTCGAATGATAATTGATCCGTATCCACATCGTGATAAGATCCATCCTTTAAAGTTACTTTCATAGAATCTACTTCGTAACCTGCTAATGGACCATTTACCATTGCCATTTTGAATCCTTTTTCAATTGAAGGGATAAATTCTTTAGGAACGTTACCACCTTTAATTACAGATTCAAACTGAAGACCTACTACACCTTCATCTGCTGGCTCAATCGTAAATACGATATCAGCAAACTTACCACGACCACCTGATTGTTTCTTATAAACTTCTCTATGATCTGCAGCTTGAGTAATGGCTTCTTTATATTCAACTTGTGGTTGACCTTGGTTAACCTCAACTTTAAATTCTCTTTTTAAACGGTCTACAATAATATCTAAGTGAAGCTCACCCATTCCAGAAATAATTGTCTGTCCTGAAGACTCATCTGTTCTTGCTGTAAACGTTGGATCTTCTTCAGCTAATTTAGCTAAAGCCATACCTAACTTATCAACATCTGCTTTAGTCTTAGGTTCTACCGCGATACCAATTACAGGATCAGGGAAGTCCATAGATTCTAAAACAATAGGATGTTTTTCATCAGACATAGTATCACCAGTCTTAATGTCTTTAAATCCTACTGCTGCTCCAATATCTCCTGCTTCGATAAAATCGATAGCATTTTGCTTATTAGAGTGCATTTGATAGATACGTGAGATACGTTCTTTTTTACCTGAACGGTTGTTTAAGATATAAGAACCTGCATCTAAACGACCAGAATACGCTCTAAAGAAAGCTAAACGACCTACAAAAGGATCTGTAGCAATCTTAAACGCTAAGGCTGAAAAAGGTTCATCAACACTTGGCTTACGTCTTTCTTCTTTATCTGTATCAGGATTAACACCTACTACACTTTCTCTATCCATTGGAGAAGGTAAATAACGACAAACAGCATCTAATAAGAACTGTACACCTTTATTCTTAAATGAAGAACCACATACCATTGGTATAATAGCCATATCCATTACAGCAGCTCTAAGTGCAGCGTGCACTTCATCTTCTGTTATAGAGTCTTCATCTTCCATGAATTTCTCAAGTAAGTTCTCGTCGTAACTTGCTACTTCCTCGATTAATAAAGCACGGTACTTACGTACCTCGTCCTTCATGTCTTCAGGAATATCAACAACATCAAAAGTAGAACCATAGTTATCATCATGCCATACAATAGCTCTGTTTTTAACTAAATCTACAATACCTTTGAAGTTATCTTCATCACCAATGTTTAAAACGATCGGCACTGCGTTAGACTTCAACATATCTTTTACTTGCTGACAAACACCTAAAAAGTCAGATCCTTGACGGTCCATTTTATTAACGAAACCAATTCTTGGAACTTTATAGTTATCTGCTAGCCTCCAGTTAGTTTCAGATTGTGGCTCTACACCATCAACTGCACTAAACAAAAATACTAAACCATCTAATACACGTAATGAACGGTTAACTTCTACCGTAAAATCTACGTGACCAGGTGTATCAATAATGTTAAAATGGTAATCTTTAGCGTCTGCTGTTGGCTCACCATTTTCTTTTGGGAATGTCCAATCACAAGTAGTTGCAGCAGACGTAATTGTAATACCTCTTTCTGCCTCTTGCTCCATCCAGTCCATTGTAGAAGCACCATCATGCACTTCTCCAATTTTGTGTGAAACTCCCGTATAAAAAAGAATACGCTCTGTTGTTGTTGTTTTACCAGCATCAATATGAGCTGCAATTCCTATATTTCTTGTAAGTTTTAAATCTCTTGCCATTTCTTAAAATCTAAAGTGTGAGAATGCTTTATTTGCTTCTGCCATCTTATGCGTATCAGTTCTTTTCTTAACCGCAGCTCCTTCTTCTTTAGCTGCTGCTAAAACTTCTGCCGCTAAGCGTTGCGCCATAGATTTTTCATTTCTCTTACGTGAAAAGCTAATTAACCATTTCATCGCAGTTGAAACCTTACGGTCTGGACGAATTTGCATTGGAATCTGGAATGTAGCACCACCAACACGACGACTACGTACTTCTACGTGAGGCATCACATTTGATAAAGCTTCTTTCCAAATCTCTAAAGCTGTTTTTTCGTCATCATTCTTTTTCTCTTCAACAATATCAATTGCATCATAGAATACTTTAAAAGCTACAGACTTCTTACCATCCCACATCATCATGTTAACAAAACGTGTTACTAACTGATCATTAAACCTTGGATCTGGTAAAAGCGGTCTCTTTTTTGCTGCTCTTTTTCTCATGTCTTCTTCTTAAAGTTTTTAATTACTTCTTAGGGCGTTTTGCACCATACTTAGATCTACGTTGTGTTCTTCCTGATACACCTGCTGTATCTAAAGCACCACGAACGATGTGATATCTAACTCCTGGCAAATCTTTTACCCTTCCACCTCTAACCAATACTATCGAGTGCTCTTGTAAATTGTGACCTTCTCCACCAATGTATGCATTTACTTCGTTTCCGTTTGTTAAACGAACCCTTGCTACCTTACGCATTGCTGAGTTAGGTTTCTTAGGTGTCGTTGTATAAACACGAGTACATACACCACGTCTTTGAGGACACGAATCTAAAGCAGCCGATTTACTCTTCTTGGTTATTTTGGCTCTTCCTTTTCGTACTAATTGTGAAATTGTTGGCATATATTTCTATATAAAATTTTATTAATCCTCACTTTTGAGGGGTGCAAATGTAGTAATTAATATCTATTATTCAAACACTTGAGAATTAATTTTTAAAAGAAATATGAACTTTCATTTCATTCGTATATAATATCACTTATTTTTACGTTACATAAGAGTTACTCTATTTAGTGTCCATGCCGTTTTACAGCCGTTTTCTTTTTTTTCTTATTCTTCTAGTTTTTTCAAATCTAGGCACTTCTCAATCTATCAATTTAAAAGTTATTGGAGAAAACGAAGTTTCAACGGCAACTATTGACTCTCTAGGTTATCAAAAGAGCTTCAATAATTACAAAAATTTAGAAATTGAAATTCAAAATCTTAAAATTAAGCTGACAAAAAGGGGCTATATTGACACTTCAATTGAAAGTATTACTAAACAAAACGACTCTCTTTTTAAAGCACAACTAATAACGGGCAAACGGATAAACCGAATTCGAATCTATTACCCTTCGGATTTTAATACTGAATATTTGAACCTTATTCATCAATCAAAAGACAATAATTACTTTGAACTCAGAATAACTGAGCTAGAAACCTATTTAAAAAACTTAAATTCTACAATTGCCGAACAAGGTGATCCGTTTTCAACTTTACAGCTTATTAATATTTCTAAATTAGCATCTGATTTAATTTCAGCCGACTTAAAAATTGTAACGAACCAAAAAAGACGAATTGATAAGATTATTGTAAAAGGCTATGAGAAGTTTCCGAAATCTTACTTAAAACGTTTCTTAAAGTTAAGAACAGGAAAGTCTTTCAACCTAAATGCTATTAAAGAAAAAATTGAACTATTAAACGACTTACGATTTGCTAATAAAATAAAAGACCCAGAAGTGCTTTTTACCCAAGATTCTACAACACTATATATATATGTAGAAAAAACAAAGACAAACAACTTTGATGGTTTCCTTGGCTTTGGCACTAACGAAAACACTAATAAGATTGAATTTGATGGTTATTTAGATTTACGACTGATTAACAATCTTAACTACGGAGAGACCTTAAATCTTTTTTATAAAAGTGATGAGATAGATCAACAAACAATCAATGTAGATGCTGATTTACCTTATCTATTTAGCTCTCCTATTGGGTTGCAAGTTGGCCTTAATATTTTTAGAAAAGACTCTACCTTTTTAACTGCTAAGCAATACGCAAAAATTAATTATCAAATTAATGCCCAGCATAAAATTGGAATAGGAATTAATACTACAAATTCAACAAACTTATTAGATGACGATACTGATATTTTAAACGATTACACATCTAATTATTATACATTACACTACAATTATACAAAACCTCAATTCTCTGATCCTTTATTTCCTATTAACTTTTGGTTGGATGCCTCTTCTGGCTTTGGAAACAGAGATAACAACTTAGGCACGCAAAAACAAAGTGTATTTAACATAGATGCTTACAAGATATTTAATCTTAATAATAAGAACAGTTTTTATGCACGTTTAAATGGAGCAACACTTATTTCAGACGATTATTTAGATAATGAATTATTTCGTTTTGGAGGTATCAATTCTATTCGTGGATTTGAAGAAAATAGTTTGGTTGCCAATCTCTACGGAGTTCTAAGCACCGAATACAGATATCGTTTAAGTAATGATATTTATGTACATTCGGTTTTAGATGCTGCCTATTTTGAAAATAGACTTACAAATAGCAAAGAAAAACTATTTGGTTTTGGGTTTGGACTAGGCCTACTTACCAATGCTGGCCTTTTTCGTTTAAATTATTCTAGCGGAAAAACAGAAAACAGACAATTTAAATTATCAGATTCTAAAATACATATTAGCTTAACTGCAACTTTTTAAAGAAAAACTCATGTTAAAAAAAATAATTTTCACACTCTTAATTACAATTAACGTTTCTTATTCCCAAAACACTATTGGTACAACACTTATTTCTGAAGGTGTTGCAGATGGCTACACCTTATTTAGTGCTTTTACGGAAACTTACTTAATTAATAATTGTGGAGAAATTATAAATCAGTGGTCTAGTGAGTTCCCGCCTGGCAATGCTGTTCATTTATTAGAAAATGGAAATATTTTAAGAGCTGGTAGAACTGAAAGTAGTGATATTGTTTTTGGTGGACAAGGTGGCGTTATAGAACTATTTGATTGGGAGGGCAACCTCACTTGGCAATATTTTTATGACAATTCGACAATGCGACAACACCATGACGTATTCCCTATGCCTAACGGAAATGTTCTTATTCTTGCAGTAACTAAGATTACTAATTCTGAAGCTCTACAACTAGGACGCAACCCATCACTTCTAAATGAAGACATTTTATACAATGAACAAATTATAGAAGTTACTCCTATTGGCGAAGACAGTGCTGAAATTGTATGGAAATGGAACATCATGGACCATGTTATTCAGGATTTTGATGACGAAAAAGACAATTTTGGTGATATAGCCTTACATCCCGAAAAATTAAATATCAACTTTTTAAATGGAGGTGATGGAGGTGCCAATTGGCTTCATTTTAATTCAATAAATTACAATCCTATTTTAGATCAGATTATAATAAGCTCTAGAAATTTAAGTGAATTTTATATTATAGATCACTCTACTACAACTGAAGAAGCAGCTACAGGCGAAGGAGGCATCTATAATAAAGGAGGCGATTTTCTATACCGCTGGGGAAACCCTCAAGCCTATAATCAAGGTGACGAATCAGACCGACAACTTTACGGACAACACTCTCCTCATTTTATTAAACCCGGCCTATTAGATGAAAATAAAATTTTATTATTTAATAATGGTAGAGGAAGGTTACCCTTATTTTCTGAAGCTTGTATTGTAAACCCTGAAACCGATAGCCCAGGAGTATATTCTTATGATACAGGAAGTGCATATGGCCCTATATCTCCAGATTACACTTACGGAAGCTCTACGGGCGCTTTAAACTTCTACTCTGGTATACTAAGCAGTGCACAGCGCTTACCAAACGGAAATACTCTAATTTGCGAAGGAATCAATGGTCGCTTCTTTGAAATCACAACGACAGAAGAAGTTGTATGGGAATATATAAATCCAATAAATACTTCTAATGGAAATATCATTTCACAAGGAACCAACCCTTCCACCTATTCTAATACCAGTTTTAGAGCACAAAAATATCATATAGATTATCCCGCTTTTACAAATAGAGATTTAACACCAAGCGCACCTATTGAATTAAATTCAAATATAACGGCATGTAAAAATTTAAGTGTTTCCAATTATGAAACACTAATAACCAAAGTGTATCCTAATCCTACAAGCGGATCCTTAAAAATAATATCAGAATTAACTATTGATAAAATTGACGTTTATAATGTTATTGGAAAAAAAATCTATACAACTACATCTAACACTATTGATTTATATAACCAGCCAAACGGCATCTATTTTTTACAGATTTATTCAGACACCAATATTATAAGTAAAAAGGTGGCAAAAAACTAAGTTAACAAACTTGAATTAATTTGATAAACCATCTCAATTTCCGGATGGTTTTTTTTATACCTTTGCAGCATGAAGAACGAAACTACAATCTTTGGAATTAGAGCGATTATTGAAGCCATAAAATCTGGTGAAACCATAGATAAGGTTTTTATGCAGAAAGGACTTCATGGTGAATTGTTCCAAGAATTAGAACTTGCTATTCGTACTGAAGGCATTAATTCTTCTTACGTTCCTATTGAAAAATTAAATCGTCTAACTCGAGGTAATCATCAAGGAGCTGTAGCACAAATATCTCCAATTGCTTTTCATGATATTGACGACTTAGTAATGAGTGTTATTGAATCTGGAAAAACACCTTTATTCTTATTATTAGACCAATTAAGTGATGTAAGAAATTTTGGTGCCATTGTTCGTACTGCAGAATGTACAGGAGTCAATGGTATTATTATTCAGAAAAAAGGAGGAGCACCTATTAATGGAGATACTATAAAAACAAGTGCTGGAGCCATTTTTAAAATGCCTATTTGTAAAGTAGACCATATTAAAGATGCCGTTTTCCATATGCAGTCTTCAGGAATAAAGGTTATTGCTGCTACTGAAAAAGCAGACAATTATTTATATGATGTCTCTTTTAAAGAACCATGTGCTATAATTATGGGGTCTGAAGGCCGAGGAATTAATCCATCTGTTTTAAAAGTTGTAGACGACCAAGCAAAACTTCCTATACTAGGCGAAATAGAATCTTTAAATGTTTCTGTGGCTTGTGGTGCTTTTTTATATGAAGCCGTTAGACAACGCCGTTAATCTTCATTTTTTTTGAATGTATATTTGATACTGATTCTATTATGATTATTTGAGGGCTTTTGATTATCCTCAATTTCAGATTCAACTTCTATATCTTCTTCAGGTTGAAGCTCAATAAAGTTTCCATTTTCATCAAAGTGTTTCATAAACGGATCATCCTCTTCATTATAATCTGGTTCTTCCCATTTATAACGGTCTGGTTTTGCAACTTGTTTTCTAAAAACTAATGCAAACACCAAGCCTGTAATTAATCCACTTAAATGCCCTTCCCAAGACATACCACTTTTAATAGGAAACACATACCAAATCATGCTTCCGTAAAGAAAAATAACGACTAGAGACAGAGCAATTAATCTATAATGTTTGGCAAAAATCCCTTTAAAAAACATAAAACTAACCAACACATAAACTAAACCACTTGCTCCAATATGATTTCCATTATTAGCAATAACCCATGTTAAAAGTCCTGATAATAAAATGCCAAAGCCTAGTACTTTCCATGCTATTTTATTGTAGAAATAAAACAGGGCTACACTGAGTACAAAAAGAGGAATAGAATTGTTATAAATATGATTAATGTCTCCGTGTAGAAATGGACTTGTTACAATTCCTATAAGTCCGTCAATCTTTTGAGGTCTTATTCCAAGAGCTTTTATACCACTATCTATTCTTACTTGATACCAAAACACCAACCAAATACTGAACAAAATCATCAAAGGGTAGACAATAATACTATTAGAATATTTAAAATGTTGATGTTTGCTCATGTTATAAATCTCTTTCAATTTTATAGCCAAAATAGGATAGTCTGCAAAATTGGCAGAAAAAGGTATTTTAAGATGAAATTAAATTAATACATCACAAAAGCATTTTGTAATTTTGAATTATGAATATTCCATTAGCAGAACGCCTTAGGCCAAAAACACTAAACGATTATTTAAGTCAACAACATCTAGTTGGCAAAGACGGTGTGCTTTATCAGCAAATTAAAAACGGTGTAATTCCTTCACTTATACTTTGGGGGCCACCAGGTATTGGAAAAACGACACTTGCTAATATTATTGCCAATGAATCTGAACGTCCGTTTTTTAAATTAAGTGCCATCAATTCTGGGGTAAAAGACATCAGAGAAGTTATTGATAAAGCAAAAAAAAGTGGTGGTATGTTTACCACAAAAAACCCTATTTTGTTTATTGATGAGATTCATCGTTTTAGTAAATCGCAACAAGATTCACTTTTAGAAGCTGTAGAAAGAGGTTGGATTACCTTAATAGGTGCAACTACCGAAAATCCAAGTTTTGAAGTTATCTCTGCATTACTTTCTAGATGCCAAGTTTACATTTTAAATGCATTTAGCAAAACAGATTTAGAAGATTTACTTCAACGCGCAATGACTGAAGACTCTAAACTTTCTAAATTAAATATTGAATTAAAAGAGACAGAAGCACTACTTCGATTGTCTGGTGGTGATGCTAGAAAACTGCTAAATATTTTTGAACTATTAGTTGCTTCATTTGAAGGTGAAGAAATTATTATCACTAATGATTTAGTGATGAAACAAATCCAAAACAAATCTGCTCGATACGACAAAACAGGAGAGCAGCATTATGATATTGTTTCGGCATTTATAAAGTCCATTCGCGGAAGCGACCCAAATGCTGCTGTGTATTATTTGGCACGAATGATTGAAGGAGGCGAAGATGTAAAGTTTATTGCAAGACGACTCTTAATTCTCGCTAGTGAGGACATTGGAAATGCCAATCCAACGGCTTTAGTTATTGCAAATAATACCTTTCAGGCGGTTTCTGTAATTGGCAATCCAGAATCTCGAATTATATTAAGCCAGTGTGTCACTTATTTAGCCAGTTCGGCAAAAAGCAATGCAGCATACGAAGCTATAAACAAAGCCCAACAATTAGTAAAAGACACTGGTGATTTATCGGTTCCAATAGCAATGAGAAACGCTCCTACCAAACTAATGAAAGAATTGGGTTATGGAGATCAATATAAATATTCGCACAGTTACGAAAACAACTTTGCAGCTCAAGAATTTTTACCACAAGAAATTGCCAATACAAAACTATATAATCCAGGAAATAATGCTCGTGAACAAGCACAGCGAAATTATTTAAAAATGCTTTGGAAAGATAAATATGGTTATTAGTGGTTTAGAACTTAATGTTCATTGCTGTTTTATCACCTAGTTCTCCATTGTTTTCAGAATAGTACCAAAATCCGTCTTCTTTAAAAACAATGGCACTCTTCCCTTTAACAATAAATACATTTTCTGCTGCAGTGCTCAGTAAAATCATAACAATTTTTGGTTCTGAATTTACCAATTGAAAACCGTTTTTAATTTCTTGGGCATAATGTAAATCTGAAAAATCATGTGTTGTAGAAACCACTTCTGTTTTAACACTTTCTACTTCTTCAGTTTTAGTTGTTTCAACAATTTTATTTTCTGGTGTTGCTACTTTAATAGTACTTTCATTTACACTTCCCGTTTCAGCATTTACAGGCTTAACCATTACGTCTGCTTTAGGAACATATTTATAATTAAAATTTTGGAAGGTTACAAAAGCATCTCTCAAAGCTAGGTTATATGCTTTTTTATATTCTTTTACTCGCGACTCTCCTATTTGAGATGTCATAACGGTAACGCCGTAACAATCTTTTAGCGAAATTAACAGCTTTGTTTTAAATATTCCACCTTTATCTTTAGTTACTTCAGCGGTTAATGCCAAACAGTGATTCTTTTTTAAATCCTCTGGGAATTCATCAACGTCACCTGCAAAAAAGGCCTCATAACCATATTTGTTAAATAGAAATTTCGTTAGAGAATTTAATTGATATTGGTCTTCTGTATTAAAAAAATCAAACTTCTGAGGTACAATAATATACTTGTAATCATTTATACTTTTTTGAGCTATACCATACCAACTCACAAGCATAAATAAAACTAAAACTACTATTTTCTTTGACATATTATTTTTTTTAAAGGTGATTAACAAGCGTTTTTAAATTGGTTATGCGTTTATATTTATGATTATTATGGGTATCCTTATAATCAAAATGAATGGTATCCATACCTATATTATGAGCTCCCTCAATATCTGCTTCTAGACTGTCTCCAATCATAACACTTTCGTGAGGTTTAGCCTTTGCCCAATCTAACGCAAAATTAAAAATTTTAGGGTTTGGCTTTTTCACTCCTACCATTTCAGAGTTTGTAACTGTTTTAAAATACGGTTTAATATTTGAAGTGGTCATTTTTTTATCCTGAGCTTCTTCAAATCCATTAGTAATAATATGAAGCTGGTATTTATCCTTCAGATAATTTAGAATTTCAAAAGTCCCATCAAACAAATGATTAAAAGTTGAAAGATGATCTATATAACTTTCAGACAAATGGTATATCATTTCGTCTTCAACTTTGACTCCTATTTTATCAAAAGTTTCTCGTAATCTCCCATACCGTAAGTTTGATTTTGTTACTTTTTCTTCTCTATATAATTTCCAATATTTAAAATTTATAGGTTCGTAAACTCTTAAAAAATCATCGAGATTTACTTCAATAGTATTCAGCTTAAATATCTTTTCAAACGTTAATCCTGAATTTTTATCAAAATCCCAAAGGGTATGATCTAAATCGAAAAACACATGTTTTATTTCGTTTTTCATTCTGATGATTCTAATATTAAATTAAATAGTGATTTAAAACCTTTCCAGCGGTCAAGATCACTAAAGCTATAATTATGAAACACAGCAACAAAAGTACCATTCACGGCTTTAACTTCGTTAATTAACTTTTGTAAATGCTCTGTTTTATCGAGCTCTGAATTGTATTTTAACAATGCATAATCTAAACACTGATACGGATTAATTTGCAACGGCGTTTGCACTTCGTAATCTAAATCGTAAAACTGAAATGGTGTACACGTACCTGCTCTAAAACCTAAGGTATCAATATAACCCATTGTAAAATCTTGATTAATTTCTAATTCTACTAAATTACGATAAGACGTAGGCAAATTGAGTTTAGAAAACGAATGACGAACCGCTTTTAAATCGGTATGTGTAATTCCTTCCATTCTAATCTTTTCCGCTTTAAGTGTCTTGATATTATTTAAAGAAAAATATGATGCTTTTATTCCAACATCGCAATAATCTGCAACCGATTTTATTAAGGATACAAATGATTTTCTATTCGTACTTATGTTTTTATCGTAGGTTGAATAATCTCCTATTAAAAACAATACTATAAATTTAAAATCGTATTTTTTTTGTTTTCTAATTATCCACTTAAAAGTATCATAAGGATCGCGTTTAAAACCCATTAAAACTAAATAACGCGTGTACGTTTGTTTCAATTTAAAACGTCCGAGGTCATTTAAAGTTCCTCCAATAGTTCGCAATAAACCTTTATGTTTAAAGTAGTAAGCCATGGGTACATCTATCACTGGCTTAACGTTATATTTACGTGTTGTAAATTTGTAATCTGGAAACCGCTCTTGCAAAACAGCTTGAAGCTTATAAGCCCAAATATCTACAACAGGTTGGTTAATAAACTTATGCTGAGACGCTAAACTTTCGGATGCTAAAAACCGACCATAATCATCCTTAACATGTGGTAAATATTCTTCGTATCTACTTAATAAATAAAAAGAGGCGGCAAAAATATCGAATGGTAAATCGCTTCGATCTCCTGTAGAGAAAAATCCTTTTGTGTTTTCCCATTGCTGTACGCTAATATCAATATCTGACAGCCCTGTTTCAAACAACAAATTATTGCTTCTTACAAACAACTCATGACTTAAAGGTTGTCTTGCGTAAGACATTTTAAGACTATCGTGTGCTATAAAATCTTCAACTTTAGACGTAAAACCAATTTCTAAACCTAAAATTCGTTTACATATATGCTTAAACGTATAAGTAACGCGAGGTGTGATTTTATGTGTATAAACGAGTAGCATAAGGCATTGCGGATTCCAAAAGTTAAAAATAACAAATTCCAACTCTAATTGCCCTAATTATATTGGTAATCCTAATTGACTTTTATTTAAAAATTTCTGATTTGGCTTTGGGAAGTTAATTTATAGCTAGGGCAAATTCCAAATTAAAAACAATAAATTCTATAGCTTTTCAAAATAACATGAGATTTAAGATTTCTAAGTTTTAGAATTTCTTAAAGACTATTTTCATCTGCGAAACTATAATAAGCATTTTCAGTAATGATTAGATGGTCTAAAACCGAAATATCTAAACTCTGAGCTGCCACTTTTAACTTTTGAGTTATCGCTTTGTCTGCTTGACTTGGTTTTAAAGTCCCTGAAGGATGATTATGACACAATATTAAGGCTACAGCTCCAACTTCTAATGCATTTTTGAGTACCAAGCGAACATCGACTAAAGTACCTGTAATACCTCCTTTACTTAATTGATTTTTCTGAATGACTTTATTCGAATTATTGAGATATAAGATCCAGAATTCCTCATGCGGTAAATCTCCAATAACAGGTTGCATGACATCAAAAACCGAACGACTCGATGTTATTTTATCTAATTGAAGTGCGTCTTCTAAGCGACGACGACGTCCTAATTCTAATGCCGCAGCAATAGTTATCGCTTTGGCCTCACCAATACCTTTAAACTCCATTAATTGTGCAATAGATAATTTACCTAAAGCATTTAAGTTGTTACCTACACTCGCAAAAATACGTTTACATAATGCTACAGCACTTTCTTCTCTGTTGCCAGAACCAATTAAAATGGCTATTAATTCAGCATCACTCAAAGACGTTTTCCCTCTGTCTCTAAGCTTTTCTCTTGGCTGATCGTCTTGTGACCAATTTTTAATTGAAAATGAAGTTAACTTCTTTGCCATGCATTAAAGATAAAAAAATTGTAAATTTAAGCGTCTATAAATGTTGAAGTAATTTAATAATCAATAGACGTAAATCTTAAAATCACAAACCTATTGTATCCTCCACAACATCACCAAGATAATGACACCAATCACATGGTTGACGTTATAAAAACCTATCCTTTAGCAACGGTTATTTCTGTACAAGACAATCAACCTGTAATTACACATTTACCTTTAATTTACAAAGAGGGCAAACTCATTGGCCATATTGATATAAACAATCCGCAAGCTAAATTATTAAAGGACAATAAGGAGGTTACTCTCATTTTTGCAGGACCAGAATGTTATATCTCGCCTAGTATTTATTCTACAGCACAACTTCCTACGTGGAACTATATTAAAGTACATCTAAAAGGTAAAGTAAAAGCTATAGAAAGTAAAGCGGCTCTAAAGCAATCCTTAATTTTAATGACTGAATTTTTAGAAGCACCAGACCATAAATACGTTTTAGACCCCAACCATCCGCGTTTAGACAAAAACCTTAACTATATTGAAATGTTTGAAATTACGATTACCAATTGGGAAGGTAAATTTAAACTCTCTCAAGACAAAAAACCAAGCGACATCAAAGCGGCTCGAGAAGAATTAGTTAGAGCCAATCAAGAAAGTATTACTCAATTTTTAAATAAAATATTCTAAACAAAAACCAATGAAGTATCTATTTACATTATTTATTATCCCTGCACTTTTATTAAACACCACAACCAATACAAACGACTTTATTGGCAAATGGAAAGGTGAAGACAAGAATGAGATTGGCTATATTATTTTTGATGATGAAGGTTATGCCGCTTTTGAAATTAATGGACAAACTATTGGTGGTAAAGAATTCTTTATGAATGGTAAAAAAGGAAAAATGACTTACACCATTAATTACGACACTAATCCAATTGAAGTTGATTTTACTATGACAAAAATAGAATCTGGTGAATCAAAGAAAATGTTAGGCATCGCAGAATTTACAGATGAAGACACTTTAAAATTTAATATAAATTTTGATGCAGCAAGACCTACTGAATTTGATGACGACTCTATTATCTTAACACGTGTTAAATAATTATAAAATACGGATTTGCGTTTTCAAAATTTGTAATTTAATCAATTGATTATCCATGATATAAAACAGCGACTTATGAAAGACTTAAAAAAAGAAGACATTAAACAAGACGTTTTCGATTTATACGATGATTACGCACATAACAAACTCAACCGAAGACAGTTTGTAGAAAAACTATCTTTATACGCTGTTGGAGGAGTTACACTATCATCATTATTAAGTTTTATGTCGCCAGATTATATCACTAATTTAATGGTACAACCAGATGACCCAAGCTTAGATTCAGATTATATAACTTATGAATCTCCAAAAGGAGGTGGTACCATCAAAGGCTTATTATCACAACCCAAGGACAACAAAACCAAATTACCTGGAGTTATTGTGGTACATGAAAACAGAGGTCTAAATCCATATATAGAAGATGTAGGCAGGCGCACCGCAAAAGCAGGTTTTATCTCATTGGCGCCAGATGCTTTGAGTCCGCTTGGCGGCTATCCCGGCAATGACGACGATGGAAGAACAATGCAAAAAACACGTAACCAGCAGGAAATGCTCGAAGATTTTATTGCAGCTTATCATCACCTTAAAAATCACGACAACTGCGATGGCAATGTTGGTGTCGTTGGCTTTTGTTTTGGAGGTTGGATTTCTAATATGATGGCTGTTCGTTTACCTAACTTAGGCGCTGCAGTGCCGTATTATGGCCGACAACCAGAAGCTGAAGATGCTGTAAAGATTAAAGCGCCACTCCTACTCCAATATGGCGAATTAGATACCAGAGTTAATGCAGGTTGGCCTGCTTTTGAAAAAATCTTAAAAGCCAATGATATTGAATATACAGCTTATATCTATCCTGAAGTGAATCATGGTTTTCATAATAACACGACTCCACGTTATGATAAAGCAGCAGCTACTTTATCTTGGGAACGTACCATTGCTTTTTTTAAGAAACATTTAAAATAAAGAACCTCTTACATTCATCAATATAATAAGTTAGTTTTTTGTTATTTAGCAGTCGCATAAAAACGCAACCTAAAAACACAAAACGAAATGCCGCTTACGCTATTATCTTCACCTCTACAAGGGTTTACAGACTTCCGATTTCGGAATGCCTTTAACCACTATTTTGGAGGCATTGACACGTTTTATGCTCCTTATATTCGATTTAATAAGAAATTAATAATCAAAAATTCTTATCAAATAGATTTGCAACTGGAAAATAATACTGATCTCGAAGTCATTCCACAAATTATGACCAATAGCGCTGATGAGTTTTTATTCGTGGTTGATTACATTCAGGAATTAGGCTATAAAGAGTTGAACTGGAATTTAGGTTGTCCCTATCCAATGGTAACTAATCGTGGTATGGGTTCTGGATTGATTTGCGACCCAGAAAAAATCAATCATATTCTTGAGCGTGTTCATAAAGAAACAGACATTGTGGTCTCTATGAAAATGCGAATGGGCTACGAACATCCGGAAGAAATTTTAGACACCTTCCCTATTTTAGATGCTTATCCGCTAAAGAATATTGCCATTCATGCACGTATTGGAAAACAACTCTATAAAGGAGGTGTCAATCTTGATGCTTTTGAAAAATGTATAGAAAGCACCAAACACAAATTGTATTATAATGGAGATATCACCTCTGTAGCAAAGCTAAAAGAAATGCAAACCCGTTTTCCTAGTATCGATCATTTTATGATTGGCAGAGGATTAATTGCTGATCCGTTTTTACCAAGCATGATAAAAAACGACACGACTGAATATCCAGAAAACCGATGGGATATTTTTAGAGAATTTCACGACACTATTTATCAGCAATACGATGCCGCGCTTTCTGGACCAACTCCTATAAAAATGAAAATGCAAGGTTTTTGGGAATACTTTGCGCAGTCGTTTTCTAATCCACAAAAAACCTTTAAGAAAATAAAAAAGGCCAATAATCCAAGAGCATACCAACAAGCCGTTACTGAAATATTAAAAAACGGATAAGTTTAAGTCTTATTAACTTAACTCTAAATTTCTACGCTACAATTTGCCTCTTAAAATTTTTCTTAGACCTTTGCATCTTCTAATACTAAGTTATCAAACTTAGCCCCAAAGCAAAAAACTAAAATTTCTTAATGAGGAAACATAAAGCCATTCGATTTTTAATGGTCGCTACTGTTTTATTTACACAGGTTACCTTTTTAACCATGATTGTAAACGCGCATTACGAAACCAACGCTGCCATAATTATAGCGGCCCTTGTTATTTTACTCACCATCGTGTTTGGATACCGTTACTTAGATTTACACCACGAAGATTACGCCTACGAAAAAATATCAGTCGTTATTTGGGTGCCAATTGGAGCGGTATTGTGTTACCTCTTAAATATCCATGGAGGTTTAGGAAGTATTTTGGCCATGGGTATTGTAGGGACTTTGGCATCATTTGTACCATCGCTCAATAAAAAATCGAACTACTTACAACAACTACCTGCAAGTATCTATTGTGGTGCTTTTGTAGGAATGTCTAGTGTAGCAACCACACCATCTATTGGTTTTGTTCTTGCTGCAGGCACTTTGGCAGGCTTGTTTTTTATGATGTCTAAAAACTTATTTCTCGGTGTTGGCGGAAAATTAGGCACCATGGCATTTGCTGGTGTCATCACCGCAACGCTAATTTATTCATTCATAGCATGAATACATTTATCCTCATCATCACCGGAATTATAGGCGCCACACTCACCTACTTTGTTAGCGAACACTTACGCCTTGGCGC
>Ga0193954_1000634_pt1 | contig 19898 bp, 22 predicted proteins | sample BB_5_MG_FD_140340 | JGI IMG/M metagenome (GOLD analysis project Ga0193954, IMG submission 140340) | Microbial mat bacterial communities from the Broadkill River, Lewes, Delaware, United States - BB_5_MG | ecosystem: Environmental > Aquatic > Freshwater > River > Microbial mats | place: USA...
AAAAGTTGAAGATATAGCGATTGAAGAAAAAGTTAACTTATCTATTAATTTAACTGGTCATGTACTTATGAATCATTCTGCTGCCTTTACTGACTTTCATGCTACGGGAGATAATAAAGCTGCTAATTGTGCATTGGCAAATGACAATTTTGTATCTGGTAGATACAGTGTTGTTACTATTAAAAGGGATGCGTGATGTCTGAATTAAGAAAAAAAGAAAAATCATTATCAATGACTATGTTAATGACTCCAGAAAAAGCAAATTTTTCTGGTAAATATGTACATGGTGGTGAAATTTTAAAAATGCTTGATCACGTTGCTTATGCTTGTGCTGCAAGATATACAGGCATGTATGCAGTAACACTTGCAGTGCATATGGTACATTTTAAAAATCCAATTAAAGTTGGTTCTTTAGTAACTTTTCATGCATCAGTAAATTATACAGGAAAAACATCGATGGAGATTGGTATAAAAGTTATATCAGAAGATATTAAAGATAATTCTATCCAAAATACAAATGTTTGTTATTTTACAATGGTATCTGTAGATGAAGAAGGACAACCTATAGCTGTCCCAGAATTTATACCGAAAACTGAAGATGAAAAAAGAAGATACAACAGTGCAATAGAAAGGAAAAATTCTAGGCGATAAATTTACAATATTTTAGTCTGGTTAAATAGTTTTTAAAAAAGTTCTTAACTTTTCAACTTTAGAACCAGAGTAATTATCCAATATATTTATAGATTTATCTATTAAGTTAGTCAAAGAGATTTCATCAAAAAATTTAATTTCGATGATAGATTCTAATCCATCAATTTCTAAAGAGCATTTATCAAAAAATAATAAAGCAGATGTATCATTGAATTGGATATGGTCAAATTGAACATTACTAACATAAAATTCACTATGTTCATTTTTTATTTTTATTGTCATAATAGATTTTAGTTTTAGTAATTGTAATATTGTTAAAAGTGAATATCGAGATTGTGTTTCATTATTCTGTGAAAGTAAAATTTTAGATAATGTAATCTTCATTTGTGTGGTATCTTTATCAGATAAAAAATTTGAATTTACAAAATCTACAGATTCTATAATATCCGCAAAATCATCTTTTACTTCATAAGTATCATTTATCATATCTTTACCTTCATGCATCAAAATAATGCGTCTGGATAAATCTTTATAAACTTTGGTATAATTATCCGTATTTATTTTAATAGTTTCGGGTAATTTATATTTTTCATAATAAGTAGCTTTACTATTTTCTAGTTGAAGGATTCCTCTCTTAAGTAAATAGTCACAACCCTTTGCAATTTTATCGTTTATATCCAAATTATTAAACTCTTCTGTATAAACAACATTTTTGAAATCTTTTTGAGAAAATGAATTATCTTTATTTATTATTGCGTAAGTTAAAATGTTAACAACTAATTCGAAAGTACAACTGTGCATTTATAATCCTATAATATTTATATCTATTCATATTTTATATAAAACTCACTTAAATAAAAAATATTATTTAATGCAATTTTTTTATCCAATTTCTTCTCATCCAAAGAAATATTCAAAAAATAATGTTATACTACAAAAATATAAATTTAATATTTAAATATGTAGTATATATAAATAATATTTATAAAGAAATAGAAAAATAGGATTAGGAATTGAAAGAAAAAAATAAACATAGAGTTATTATTATTGGTGGTGGATATGCAGGTGTATCATTTTTGCATAAACTAAAAAGAGAGAAAAATATTGAACTTGTACTAATTGATAAGTCAAAACAACATCTTTTGCAAACACATATTCATAAATATTTATCAAATCACTACACTACAGAAGATATTACTTATGATCATGAGAAATATTGTGACCAAAATGAGATAGAATTTATTTGTGATAAAGTTGTTTCTATTAATTATGAAGAGAATTATATTGTTAGTAAAAGAAATTCGGTATTGCATTATGACTATTTGATTATCGCTACTGGTGGATTGTCGATTTTTCCAAAACAAATAGAAAATGTATTGAAATACACAAAGGATATTAAAGATATTACAAATCTAGATTATTACAGAAATAAATTTTCTAAAATGTTAGAAGAGAAGCAAAAAAATCAAAATATTGTTGTTGTTGGCGGTGGTGTATCTGGGTTACAAATTGCCTGCGAATATGCATATACAATACGAAAAAATGGTTTGGATAAAGAGACTATTCAAGTTTCAATTATAGAAGGTATGCCAACTTTATTACCAGGAATGGATCCTTTTTTAATTAAAAAAGCAGAAGAAAGATGTAAAGAGTTGAATATAAAAGTGATTAATAATTATTTTGCTTCTAAAATCTTAGAAGATAAAGTTGTATTATCAAATAAGGAAGAGATAGCTTATGATATGTTGCTTTTCGTAATTGGAGCAAATGGAAATATGATAACAACTGATAATGAAAAAGTGATAATTAATCCTAGAAATCAGCTGGTTGTTGATGAATATTATAGAATTAATCCTTATAACGACGTATTTGCTATTGGTGATGTAGTGCAGGCAAAAGATGTAAAAACTGATAATTTTCAATCACCAACAGCTCAATCTGCAAGGATGCAAGCAGAACTTACTGCAAAGAATATACTACATGATATTAATAATAGAAATTTGGTTCCAAACAATGTATCAAATAAAGGAATCTTAATAGATTTAGGTGGACCAAACTGTGCAATTGGACAATTATTTAATATAAATATATCTGGAAAATTAGCACTTTGGACTAAAAAAATTATCTATTTATTTCATTCAAATAAATTAAATTAGAATGTTATATATTACAAAATTTTTTTATTTGAATAAATATGTGTTGTAAGTTTAAATATTTCTATAATTATATTACTATTTTATGTCTTATTTAAGTTTTTCTGTAATATAATATTTTTATATCAGGATGAATTCTTTAAAATTCGTTTTGTATTTTATAAAAAAAGGATACGAAAAATGAAAAAAATGATGAGAATAATTTTAGGATTATTTATTCTAGGTTTTACAATGACTGTTGTTGCTAAAGACAATATTAAAATTGGTGCATTAGTTGCGGCTACTGGTCCAGCTTCTTTTCTTGGAGATCCAGAACTAAAAACCTTAGAGCTTTATGTTAATAAAATAAATGCTTCTGGAGGAATTTTAGGGAAGAAACTTGAATTAATTAGTTATGATACAGGTGCTAATCCTAAAAAAGCTACAACTTTTGTAAAAAGATTAATTAATCAAGATGAAGTTGTTGCAATTATTGGTGGTTCTGCTTCTGGTGAGACTATGGCTATTTTACCTTTTATTAGAAAAGCAAAGATTCCTTTAGTATCAATGGCAGGTTCAATTAAAATTGTTAAACCTGTTAAAAAATTTGTATTTAAAACTCCTGCTACAGATAGAATGGCATGTCAAAAAATATTTGAGTTCTTAAAAGATCAAAAGAAAACAAATGTAGCATTAATTTCTGGAAATGGTGGATTTGGTAAGTCTATGAGGGGTCAATGTAAAGATGTAGCAAGTGATTATGGAATCAAAATTGTTGCAGATGAAACATATGGACCAAAAGATACAGATATGACATCACAGTTAACAAAGATTAAATCAATGTCAAATGTACAAGCTGTAGTAAATCCAGGATTTGGACAAGGGCCAGCGATTGTTACAAAAAACTTTAAACAATTAGGTATGACACAAACATTAGTACAATCTCATGGGGTTGCTTCTAAAAAATTCATCGAGTTAGCAGGAAATGCTGCAGAAGGTGTTATTGTTGCTTCTCCACCAGTTGTTGTTGCTGATCTTTTAGAAAATTCTAATCCAATTAAAAAAATTGCTTTAGATTATATCAAAGATTATGAAGGTAAATATAATGCACCTGTATCTACATTTGGTGGATATGCTTATGATGCATTAAACTTAGTAGTAGAAGGTATTAAAAAAGCAAATTCTACTGAACCTAAAAAGATTAGAGATGCAATCGAATCAACAACAAACTATGTTGGTTTAAATGGATTATTTACAATGACTAAAAAAGATCACTTAGGATTAGATATTGATTCTGGTATTAAGATGTTAGTTATTAAAAATGGTACGTGGGCATTAGCAGAGTAATAAAATGGTAGAACTATTACAATACTCTTTTGGTGGGTTAACTGTTGGATTTATCTACGCTTTAGTAGGTTTAGGATTCACAGTAATATATAACTCAAGTAAAATTATAAACTTCTCTCAAGGGGAGTTTGTAATGATTGGTGGAATGGCAGCAGTATTTTTATCATACGCAGACTTTCCTTTTATTTTAGCATTTCCAATGGCTATTATGTTAGCTTCTCTTTTAGGTTATGTACTTTTTAAATTAGTTTCTTTATCAAGTAACTCATCTGTTACTTCATTGATTATTTTAACATTAGGTTATTCTATATTTGTAAGAGGTTCTTCGCAAGTTGGATTTGATAAACAAATGCATACTTTGCCAAGTTTTATAAGTGATACACCTATTTCTATTTTTGGTGCAACTATAACGCCTCAGGCAATTTTAGTAATTGTTGTTTCACTTTGTATTGTTTTTACATTGTATTATATGTTTAACAAAACAAAGTTAGGAAAAGCGATGCTAGCAACTGCAGATAATAAAGATGCAGCAAAACTTGTTGGTATTTCAGTAAAGAAGATTTTAATTATGAATTTTATGATTTCAGCATCTATTGCAGCAATTGGAGGAATTGTATTGACACCAATTACTTCAATGAATTATGAAATTGGAATTATGTTAGGTCTTAAAGGGTTTTGTGCAGCCATTATTGGTGGTATTGGTAATCCATTTGGTGCAGTATTTGGAGGAGTTCTTCTTGGAATTTTAGAATCTTTCGTTGCTGGTTATATAAGTAGTGAATATAAAGATGCTGTTGCATTTATTGTATTACTTCTCATTTTATTCTTTTTTCCAGGTGGTTTATTTGGTGCGAAGAAATCGACAAGAGTATAGGTGATAAAATGGAAAATAAAGGTTTATTTTTAGATAGAGGAATAGTTCTTACAATCATAGTTTTATGTGTAATTCCTTTCTTACTACAAAATAGTTTTCATTATGAAATTGCAATTATGTGTATGTTAAATGCAGTTATTTGTATTGGGCTTAATATGCTTGTTGGGTATACAGGTCAAATTTCATTAGGACACGGAGCTTTTGCTGGACTTGGTGCTTATGTTGCGGTTATTTTATCAACTACATATTCATTCGATCCTGTTTTAAGTATTTTAATTGCAAGTGTTGTATTAGCAATCATTGCATATTTTATTTCAAAACCAATCTTAAAACTTGAAGGTCATTATCTAGCAATGGGAACATTAGCTGTTGGTATTATTATCTCAATTGTTTTAACAAATGAAGATCATTTAACTGGTGGTCCAGATGGTATGGGAGTTAGTTCTTTTCATATATTAGGTTACGTTTTTGAAAATGATATTCAATGGTATGTATTATCTGCAATATTTTTAGTTTTTTCAATTTGGGCTTTACAGAATGTTGTAAATTCGCCATTTGGAAGAATATTAAGATGTATTAGAGATTCTGAGACAGCTGCCAAAGCAATTGGTGCTGATGTACCATATTATAAAACATATGTATTTGTAATATCTGTTGTTATTGCTACAGTTGCTGGTAGTTTGTATTCATACTATACAGGATTTATTTCACCTGAAGAGTCAGGATTTATGAGAAGTATTGAACTTGTAGTTATGATTGTATTTGGTGGTCTTGGTAGAATCTATGGCGCTGTTATTGGTGCTATTATAATTACTGCGCTTCCACAATTTTTAACATTTTTACATGATTATGAACATATGGTATTTGGAGCAATTATTATCTTTGTAATGATTTTTATGCCAAAAGGGATTGTTTCTATTTTTGATGTTTTAAAATATGAAAAGAAAAAAGAGATTAAGAAGGATAATTCATGAGTTTATTAAAAATTGATGGAATTAGCAAAAGTTTCGGTGGATTAAAAGCTGTTGATAATATCTCTTTTGAAGTAGAAGAAGGGACAATTCACGCTCTAATTGGACCAAATGGTGCAGGTAAAACTACTTTAGTAAATATGATATCTGGTATTTATAGTGTAGATGTTGGGGATATCTATTTTAATGATGAAAAGATAACTAATGTTCCTACTCATAAACTTGTAAACAAACATATCATGAGAACATTTCAAAATCTTGAAATTTGTGAAAATATGACAGTTATGGAAAACATCCTTTTAGGATTTAACATTAACATGAATAAAAATCTGTTGAAGTGTTCTTTTCAATTTGAATCTATTTTAGATGATGAAGAAAAATTCACTCATATTGCTTTATCCCATCTAAAAAGAGTTGGTATTGAAGAGCATGCATATACTCTATGTAGTGATTTATCTTATGGTATTTTAAAAAAAGTTGAAATTGTAAGAGCCTTAGCAATTAATCCAAAGCTTCTACTTTTGGATGAACCAGTTGCAGGACTCAATGGAACAGAGACAGCAGAGATTGCTGAAATTATCAAAGAGATTGCAGCCCAAGGGGTAACAGTACTTTTAATTGAACATGATATGAAAATGATTATGGGTATTTCGGACAATATCACTGTTGTGAACTTTGGAGTAAAACTAGCAGAGGGTACACCTGAAGAGATATCTTCAAATCCTGCAGTTATAAAAGCATATTTAGGGGAAGGATCATTACATGAATAGTGAAAAAGATTTAGTATTAGAGATTAATGATCTTGATTGTCATTATGGAAATATTCATGTACTTCAAAATATCAATATTGAAGTAAAAAAAGGTGAAATTGTTGCATTAATTGGTGCAAATGGTGCTGGTAAAACTACACTGATGAGAACAGTTTCTGGTCTAAAAGAACAAAATAAGGGGGAGATAGTATTTAAAGAAAATATTGATATTACAGATACTGCTCCTGAAAAAAGAGTAAAACTAGGAATTGCACAAGTTCCAGAAGGTAGAGAGTTGTTTAAGTCTTTAACAGTAGAAGATAATCTATTATTAGGTTCTTACACAAGAACAGATAAAGATGGAATTGCAAAAGATTTAGCATTTGTTTATGATAAGTTTCCAATTCTTTTAGAAAAGAAAGACCTTATTTCTGGGAATCTTTCAGGAGGTCAGCAACAGATGTTAGCAATTGGACGGGCACTTATGAGTAAACCAGATTTACTTTTAATGGATGAACCCTCTATGGGATTGGCTCCTGTAATTGTTGAAGAGATTTTTGCTTTTATTGAAGAGCTTAAAAAACTTCATATGACAGTATTTTTAGTTGAACAAAACTCTTACTTTGCACTTACTATTTCAGATCGTGCTTATGTTTTAGAAAATGGAGAGATTGTTTTAAGTGGAGACTCAAAAGATTTAGTAAAAGATCCTCGAGTTAAAGAAGCATATTTAGGAATGTAAATGGATAATAAATATATTATAGTAGAAAAACTAGAAAATGGTGTTGGTGTTATTACACTGAACAGACCAGACGCATACAATGCTTTATGTACTCCTCTTTTAGATGAAGTATCAAATGCAATTAATGAATTTGATTCAGACAGTACTGTTGGTGCAATTGTTCTAACAGGAGGAAATAAAGTATTTGCTGCAGGTGCTGATATTAAAGAGTTAGCTCAATTAGATTTTGCAAATGCATATACTAATGAATTTGTAAAAAAAGAGTGGTTAACTTTAGAAAAACATACGAAACCAATAATTGCAGCTGTTGCTGGTTTTGCACTTGGGGGGGGATGTGAGATGTCTCTTTTATGTGATATCACCATTTGTGATACTACTGCAAAATTTGGACAACCTGAAGTTAAAATAGGAACAATGCCTGGAGCTGGGGGAACACAAAGACTTACCCGTGCTATTGGAAAATCAAAATCGATGCAGTTATGTTTAACTGGGGATATGATTGATGCAAATGAAGCAAAAGAATTTGGATTGGTTTCACAGGTTGTTGAAGAGGGAACAGTAGTTGATGTTGCAGTTACAATGGCTTCTAAAATTGCCTCTATGTCACAACCTGTGGTACGACTTATAAAAGAATCAGTTAATAATGCTTATGAATCTTCACTACAAGCAGGTTTAGAATCTGAACGAAAATCTTTTTATACTACTTTAGCATTAGAGGATAGATGTGAGGGTATGAATGCATTTGTTGAAAAAAGAAAAGCAAATTTTTTAAATAAATAGTACAAACATTACATATTACAAAAAAAATAGCTATACAGAAAAATTAGTATAGCTATTTTAAAAATATTCATATAAAATTATCACAATACCTAAAAATATAAATAAAATAATCTATAAACACTATAAATAAAGACTTTATAGTCTATGTGAAAGCATTACATAATATCTATAAATTTAAATATTTATGAATCATATTGTCCTTAATTAAGGAATAATTAAATTTTATATGATACAATTTCTATGAATTTATTTAAAAAAGTGAAGTATATTATTTAACGATAAAAATACTTGAAGATACTTGAAAATAAAAAACTAAAATAAGGAATTACACAATGGCAAGTAACAAAGAAAAAATTGCTAATACTATGGAGTTTCCACCACCAACTCCACAACCAAATATTTATCCATTAAGTTGGGAAAATACTACAACAAAACTTCAAGAGGTTTGGGAAGCATCTCAAAAAGAATATTGGGATCCTGAAAAATTACCATGGGATACATTTGATGTAAATAAATATACTTGGGAACAAAGAGAATCTATTGCATACTGGTGGACTATTCTTTCAGTATTTGATGCATCTGCACCTCCTGTATTTGCATCTGCATTTATTAAAACTTATGAATTACATGAAGAAGATGTAGTAAGAAGATGTTTCTTCTCTGTTACAAGAGATGAGCAAAATCATGAACAAATGTGTGGACTTGTTATCACAAAAATGTTAGAACATCCAGATCCATTGACATATGAACCAAAAACAGAAATTGGTATGAAGTTACAAAAGAATGCAAAATGGTTGTATTACAATGGAGGAAGATACTGGGATGGTTTTAAATCTGCAGTTCCTAAATATTCACTTGCTGTACTTTTTTCATCATTCTTAATGGGTGAGATTGCTGCTGCTACTATTTTCCATCAAATGGCTGCTGGATGTGAAGAGCTTGTATTCAAAGAAGGGTTTAGTAAGATTGGTAAAGATGAAGGTCGGCATATGGCGATTGTTCTTACTTTAATGGAAAGAGATTATCCAAAATTAGCACAAGAAGATAAAGAGATTATTACCAAACAAATTAGAGCAGGATATTTATTCCTTTCAGCTGTCTTATTTGAGCCACCAATGGAATTCTGGGATTTACCAGAAGATTTTATTGCAAATCAAAGAGAAGGTGAAGCACTAGCAAGAGAAGCTGGATTCTTTATCCCTGATTATGAAACTAAAAAAGAAAACTGGAAAAAAGCTATGCTTAACTTAAAAGGTGTTCTTGATAAGTATGATACAGATTTCCCAGCAATTCCAGAAGTTGGAATTACAGGTAAAGAGATTAGTGACATAGATATGGAAGATATTATCCCAGTATTCTAGAAAAATTAAAATATAAAAAGACCAGGAATTTACAATATGAAAAAAATTATTATACAACCATCAGGTAAAGCTATAGAATGTCCAAGTGGAGAGACTGTACTTTCAGTATTAGAGAAACAAGGCTATGCATTGCCTAACAATTGTAGAGCTGGAGCCTGTGGTGAATGTAAAATAAAGGTTTTAAGTGGTGAGTTTGATCAAGGTTTTGTGATGGATATGGCTTTATCTCAAGAAGATAGAGCTCTGGGTTATGGACTTATGTGCATGGCTAAACCTATTTCTGATGAACTAGAGATTGAATTTGGTACAGAAGATGCACAACCGAAATTATTCCCACCTGTTGAAAATTCTTGGCATATAGTTACAGATAAAATTCATAGAACTGATAAAATTTTAGAACTAAAACTTTCTCCACTGGGTCAACCTATTAAATTCTGGCCTGGACAATATGCTATGTTAGGGGATGTTGCTACGGACCATCCACTACGTCCTTATTCAATTGCTAATGCTCCTAAAGGTAGTGGCGAGTTATCTTTTATTATTACAAATGAAGAAGGTGGTAAAACAAGTCCTTGGATTCATAATGAAGTGCACATTGGTGATAACATCAAAGTGAATGCTCCTTATGGTACGTTCTTAGGTGATCCTAATGTTGATACTCCAATTCTTTGCCTTGCATCAGGCTCAGGGTTGGCACCGATTTTGTCTCTATTAAATGCGTACTTACGTAGAGGTAACAAAAATCAAGTAACACTATTATTTTCAGCTAAGACGAAACAAGACTTACTTCACTTCGGTGAGATAAAATATCTTGAATCTAAATATGTTAATTTTAAGTATAAGTTTACGCTTACTCAAGAAAGTAATAAGTCAGGGGGATTAGAGGGTCGTATAGATAAAGTCCTTCCTCATCTCTTACCTGATTTATACAATTACTCAATCTATATTGCTGGTGGGGTATCTTTTGTAAATACTTGTAAAGAAACTGTAGATAAGCTAGGTGCTCAAAATGACTTAATCCACATGGAAGAGTACTTCGCTCAACAAATACAATAAAATTTAGATTCATAAACCTAATTTCGATTTTTAACAAAAAGTAGGAGAAACCTCCTACTTTTACTATTTAATTCCACCAAATCTATTAAAATAAAACTTATCTAATTTAGGAGTATTTCCACCTACTGTTGATAAATTTTCTTTAACATATTCATTTGCTTGATGATGTATATGTGCATAAATTGATTCTACTAATGAAGAGGAAGCTTTCCCTAACCAATCAACAGATACTAAATCATTTCCTAATTTAGGATCAAATAATAATGCACGTCTATATTCATGAATAAGTAAAATTCGTAAAATAAAACACTGTTTTGGAGTGAACTGTTCAATTGGTGTTTTTAGAGAGAATACTTTTCTAAACTTGGTAATAAACTCTTGATATCTCTCTTCTATGTCTGCTAAATCCCAATATGTATGTGCCATATCTTTAACAACTTCTTTGGTCATTGGCATTTGTAATGGACCTTTTATAAGTAATATGTCATTTTGTAATGTATGTTTAATTAAGATATCTTGAATATATTCCATTTTGTAGTGTGGGTGTAAAAATAGATGTTTTGAAGGATTAGCAAAACCCTCTTTTTTAAGTATCTTTGATAGTTCTATCTCTTTTGCTGGTAATACTCCATTTGTTAATAAAACAATCCAATCACGATCATTTTCTTGTTCATCGTATGCATATACTGTATAGTGAGCTTTAATAAATCTATCTATTGCTAAATCACTTAATGAATAATAACTCTCTCTCCCAAATTTTTTAGAACTTAACCATCCATCCTTAGTAAGTCTAAAAATAGATGTACGAGTTAGTTTTTCACTAATACCAAACTCCTCCATAAATTTTACAAGTGAACCTAACCATATTGTTCCCCCATAAGGAAAAACTGTATCACCAAAAAAAGTTATGATTAATGATTTTGCTTTTGGAGACATCTCTTCTAATAGTGATTGTAGATATTCATCTACTTCATTATGTTCTAAATTACTCAATATAAACTACCTTAAAAATTTTTATTAATTATAACAGAAACTTTACAAAAGCTTGTTAAATAGATAGCAAAATAGGTATAATATCAATAAAAAAGAAGATTGAATGAATGATATATTTATACAAAAATTACATGATTTACTAGATAATAATTTAATTCCATATATGGAGATACTCCCAGAAAAGAAAAATAATATTGATGCTACAATAAAAGTATATTTTCCAAAAATACTGCTAAATATTTGTAAATTCTTTGATACTAAGTATATTCTCGATAACAAAAAAAATATTTGTATAAAAAATGATTTTCATGGATATCCCTTTGTTGAGTTCTCCTTTTTATTTGGAAATCAACGAAAATCAATTAGACTTCAATCTATGTTAAAAAACACTTGGGGTATAGTAAATAATTACTAATAAATTGTTATTTTTTAATTTTATTAGATAATTTATGTGGAGTTGGTTTTTGCTGTTCATTTAAATGAACTATAACAATTTCCTCAACATGAACGACCACTTTATTGGTTGTTTTATTTCTTATTTCACACTCAATTATAATAGTACTATTTCCTATTTTTGATAATTTTGTTCCTAATAATAAAATATCTCCAACTTTTGCAGGGTTTTCAAATTTAATTTCACTAATTTTCAAAGTTGCTAATTTAATTGTTTCTAATAAGTCAGATGCAAAAATAATAGCTTCTTCATCAATCCATGACATTGCCGTCCCACCAAAAAGCATTCCTGCTGAATTTAAATGTTTATACATAACTATTCTACGTGATTTGTATTGCATTTGTTTCCTTATAATCTATTTTATAAAAGCGATTATACTATGAAAACACTATGAAATTGATATGAAATAAAAAGTTCCCTTTATTTAAGAAGAAGAAAGGAAACTATTAATACTCTTGAGCGTGATGCTTTAAAATATATTCATCTTTATTTAAAACAAATTGTTTTGCGATTTTATATGCATCCTGCTTATCCCATAAACAGTTTTGTGTAATAAACTCTAAATTAGGAGTACAATATCTTTTTGTGTATTTTGTAAAAGATAATAACTCATCACTAATTGTATTAGATTTTGTCAGAACATTTAAATTATCTAGTTGTAATAAGTTATGATGCTTTAAACAATATTCAAAAGTGTCAATACCTTCATAAATCAATGCTTTGTCCCAAAAGTACAATTCTTCGTTGTAAAGAACCAGTTCAGTATAACCATGTATTAATTTATGATGTTTGAGTTCATTGATTTTGCGTGTTAATTTTTTTAACTCTTCAATACTCAACTCTTTTTCTAAACTGTATCCATTAGTAGTTTCATTATATATAAATTCTAAATTAAGAAGTTTCTCTTTTTGAAAATAGTGAGTGTTTTCATTTTGACCTAAACTTTCATGAGAGCAAATTACGTGAGAGATAAAATCTGATGCATCAGAGACATTTTTTATTTCTTTTTCAATTTTTACTTCTAAATAATACATAATGAACTCCTTATTATTGTAAAATAGCTTTTTTAAACTCTTTTGCAGCTGCCTCTAGTTTTTCATCATCTAGCGCCTTTGACATTGCACCATACACATAATAGGGATCAACTACTTTCATTCCACAAAATTTTGAAGTGTAGATATAAGGAGTTAAACACTCATTAACACTCTTTACTTTCTCCCCATCATACGCTTCTTGTGCTCCACCCATTGAAACGGCTAGCATAAACTCACGTCCTTCTAATTCTCGTCTTTCATATCCCTCTTTTGTTACATCAAATGCAAAACCTAAAGAGTATACTTTATCCATCCACTCTTTTAAAATTGATGGAGCATTAAACCAATACATTGGAAATTGAAAAACTACTTTATCTGCTTTTTTAATAGCTTCTTGTTCACTTTGAATATCAATATTATAATCTGGATAAAGAGCTTTAATATCTCTTACTTCTACATTATCATTATTTTCTAATTCAAGTGCAAATCTTTTATTTACTCTTGAATTTCGTGTATCATCATGTGCTAAAATAACTAATATTTTTTTTGACATATTAAACTCCTACAACTTTCTTGTATCAACAACTCTTTGAGCTTTTCCTTGACTTCTAGGTACTGCTCCATGTGGTCGAATATTTACTTTTACAGACACACCAATTCCTGATTTAATTCTATGTTGAAGTGTGCTAATTGCTGTTTTAATTTGTTCATCTGTTGCACTTAATTCAGGTTCTATATCAATAGCTAAATCATCCATATTACCTGTTCTTGAGATAATAATTTGGTAATATGGAGAGAAAGATTTAATTTTTAACAAAATCTCTTCTATTTGAGATGGGAATACATTCACTCCTCTAATAATCATCATATCATCTGTTCTTGCATGAATTCTTTTCATTTTTCTCATATTTAATAAATCACCGTCATATAATGTTGATAAATCTTTTGTTCTATATCGAATAATTGGTAAAGCTTCTTTTGTTAAAGTTGTAAGCACTAACTCACCCTCTTGTCCATCATCTAAAGGGTCAAAAGTATTTTTATCAACAATTTCTGGATAGAAATGATCTTCCCAAACATATAAGTCTCCTTTATCTTCAAGTACTTCACAAGCAACACCTGGTCCCATCATCTCCGATAGTCCATAAATATCAAGAGCATCTATTCCAACTTTTTCTTCAATGTTTTTTTTCATCTCCATAGACCATGGTTCAGCTCCAAAGATACCAACTTTAAGAGCAGTATCTTTAGGATCAATTCCCCTTCTTTCCATCTCTTCAATAATATTTAACATATAAGATGGTGTAACCATAATAGCATTTGCTTTAAAATCGTTGATTAAAGTAACTTGTTTATCAGTAAATCCACCACTTGCAGGTACAACAGTACATCCTAGTTTTTCAGCACCATAATGAGCACCCAAACCACCTGTAAATAAACCATATCCATAAGAAACATGTACAATATCACCTTTTCCAATTCCACCTAGTCTTAAAGAACGCGCAACTAAATCAGACCAAGTATCAATATCTTTTCTCGTATATCCGACAACTGTAGGTTTTCCTGTTGTTCCTGAAGAAGCATGAAGTCTTACAATATCACTCATAGGATTTGCAAACATACCAAATGGATAGTTGAGTCTTAAATCTTCTTTTGTTGTAAAAGGAAACTTATTAATATCTTCTAAAAAAGTAAAATCATCAGGGTGTACACCATGGTCATCCCATTTCTTTTTATAATATGGAACAAATGAATAAGCTCTTAAAAGAGTTTGTTTCATTCTTCTTGTTTGCAGTGCTACTAATTCATCTTTTGATATTAAAACTTTTGGGTAATAACTTACTGTCTTTCTATTATTTTCCATACTATTTTCCTTCTTGATTTAAATTTTCTATTATCATAGAGATACCTTGTCCCACACCTATACACATTGTGCACAGACCATACCTACCATTTGTTTGTTCAAGCTGGTTTAAAGCGGTCATCACAAGTCTTGCACCACTCATTCCTAAAGGATGTCCTATGGAAATAGCTCCACCATTTGGATTTACCTTCACTTCATCATCTGCTAAACCTAATCCACGTAGCGTTGCTAATCCTTGTGAAGCAAACGCTTCATTGAGTTCAATTACATCCATATCATCTGTAGTTAAACCTGTTTTTTCTAAAATCTTTTTAGTAGAGTGTAAAGGTCCTATTCCCATAATTCTAGGAGGAACTCCGGCTACTGTCATCATCACAACTTTAGCTTTTGGTTTTAAACCATATTTTTCTACTGCTTCTTTTGAAGCAAGAAGTAGTGCTCCTGCTCCATCATTTACTCCAGATGCATTTCCAGCTGTTACTGTTCCACCCTCTTTTTTAAATGGTGTTCGTAATGTTGCTAGTTTTTCTAAAGTTGTATTTGGTTTTGGATATTCATCTTTATTTACAATTAGATCATCTTGTTTTCTTCTTTTAACTGTTACAGGTGTAATTTCACTTTCAAAAAATCCAGCTTCTGTAGCTTTTTTACATTTTTGCTGAGAATTGTAAGCAAACTTATCTTGATCTTCTCTTGAAATGTTAAAAGTATCTGCAACATTTTCTCCAGTTTCTGGCATTGAGTCAGTTCCATACATCTCATTCATTTTTGGATTAGTAAATCGCCATCCAATAGTTGTATCATAGACATCATTTGCTCTAGTAAATGCAGTTTCAGCTTTTGGCATCACAAATGGTGCTCTTGACATAGATTCAACACCCCCAGCGATAATCAAATCACACTCTCCTGATTTAATACTTCGTGCAGCCATACCAACAGCATCCATACCTGAACCACATAATCGGTTGATTGTTGTACCTCCACTTTGAATAGGGAGACCAGCTAAAAGTGCTGACATTTTCGCAACATTTCTATTATCTTCACCAGCTTGATTAGCACATCCCATAATAACATCATCAAGATCTTCAAAATTTATATTCTTATTATTTTCCATTAGATGTTTAATTACAATAGCACCCATATCATCTGGTCTAATACTTGATAGTGCTCCACCATACGATCCTATTGGTGTTCTTATATAGTCGATAATAAATGCTTCTCTCATCTCTCTTCCTCTTTTATAATTTTCCCTTTGATTGCTACTGATTTTCCTGTAAAAAAAGCTACTGATTCAAATTTTTGGTTAACTACTACAACATCATAAATACCATTTCTACCTTTAACGTATTTTTCAGTTGCTGTTGCTATTAATGTATCACCTTGAAAGGCTGGTTTTACAAATGAGATATCACATGCACCTGCTACTGTTGCTATATTTCTTGAATTACATGCAATAGCAAATGTAGCATCCGCAAAAGAAAAAATTGCTCCGCCTTGACAAGTTCCATGTCCGTTTAATAGTTTTTCAGTCACAGACATTTGCATTTTTGCAAAGCCCTCCTCTACATCAACTAAAGTGATACCTAATTCATGTTCAAATTTGGTATCCTCCATCATTTTATTTGCCACTTTAAAACATAATTTTTCTTCACTCATAATATTTTCCTTCAGTAATAACTTTTTCAATTAAACCACGATCTGCTCTATATCTTGTATCTTTATAAAAATCTTCTAAATTATCTAAAATATTTAATACTGATTCTATTCCAACTTTATCTGCCCACTTAAATGGTCCTATTGGATAATTTACTCCATTCTCCATTGCTATGTCTGCTGATACTTCATCACATACACCATTTGTTACTGTTGAACTCGCTTCATTTACTAGCATAGCCACTGTTCTAGCCATAATCATCCCTGGAGAATCTTTGATAATAATAGTCTCTTTATTGATTTCTTTAAATAGTGCTGCCACATTTGAAGATACATGTTGTTGTGCCAATAGTGATGTTGCTATTGTTATAGAAGAACTTAATTCATAATCAATATTTATATCAAATTGTACAATATTTTTTTCATTTCTTTGTTTTGAAATCTGGCTTGCCATCTTTCCATTTGCTAAAAATAATTTTATATTATTAAATTCGATATATCCATCTCCCTCAACTTCAATTACTTTTATTCCTGCTTTTTTAAACAATGGAATTAATTCATCTGCAACCCCTAATGATCCATATACCATGATTTCAGATATCTTGTTATTTGAAGCTATTACTTTTGTTACTTTATCTCTATTTTGTTGTTTTCCCTCTATATATGGATAAAAACCCTCACCTGACTTTCTACCTAACAGTCCCGCTTGAGAAAACTCTTGTTGTGTTAATGAAGGTTTAAATCTTGGGTCTTGATAGTATGAATCAAATGTTGACTGTGTCACTGAATAGTTTGTGTCATTTCCGATTAAATCCATTAATTCAAATGGACCCATTCGAAATTTTCCTCCACTTCTTATAGATTCATCAATTGTTGCAAAATCACTTACACCCTCTTCATAGATTCTGAGTGCTTCAGCATAAAAAGGTCGTGCTATTCTATTTACAATAAATCCAGGAGATGATTTTACATAAACAGCTTTTTTACCCCATGATGCAATCAGATTATATACATCATCAATTAGTTTTCTATCACTTTGTAGCCCATAAATAATCTCTACTAGTTTCATAATTGGTGCTGGATTAAAAAAGTGAATCCCTATCATGTTTTGGGGTCTTTGTAAACCATTTGCTAATGCTGAAATAGAGATAGATGAAGTATTTGAAGCAATACATACATCACCACAAATATTCTCAAGTTCTTTAAAAATATCTTGTTTGATATCTTTGTTCTCAATAATAGCTTCAATGATTAAATCACAAGGTGCTAAATCATTAATTTTCATAGTTGGATTCATTAAAGAGATTGTTGTATCTTTATCCTCTTGAGTCATCTTCCCTTTTGATACAAGTTTAGATAACTCTTTTTCATTTATTTTCATTGCATTATCAACTGCACCATCCCAGTTATCATATAAAATAACTTTATGTCCTGCTTTGGCTGCTACCTGGGCGATTCCTCTTCCCATAATTCCAGCTCCCACGATCCCTACGATAGAATTAGAATCAATTTTAATAGATGACATTTTAATTTCCTTTAAATTCTGGTGCACGTTTTGCTAAAAATGAAGCAACACCTTCTTTATAATCATTTGAATGGCCTGCAGCTCTTTGAAGATTTTTTTCTAATTCTAATTGCTCATTTAATGTATTATCATTTGATTCATTTAATGCTTTTTTAATTAACGATAATCCATATGTAGGAGCTGTAGAAAAATGAACTGCAAGTTTTTGAACCTCTTCATCAATTGTATCTATTGGATATACTCTTGAAATAAGTCCATAATCTAAAGCTGTTTGTGCACTTAATTTATCACCTAACATACATAATTCTTTCGCTCTTGCCATCCCTACTAATTTTGGTAAAAAATATGAATTTCCAGAATCTGGTACAAGTCCTATTTTGCAAAATGCTTGAATGAATGATGCTTTTTCATGTGCAATCACAAAATCAGAAGCTAAAGCAATCCCAACACCAGCTCCAGCAGCTACTCCATTTATTTTACAAATAACTGGCATCTCTAAATTATAAATTGATTTAATCAATGGATTGTATTTTCTTTCAATCGATTCACCAAGATCTAATTTTTCATCACCATTATTTACTGATCTATCATTTAAATCTTGACCAGCACAAAATGCTTTTCCTGAACCTGTAATAATTAATACTCGTAAACTCTTATCTTTTTTAATTGTACTTAGTGCTGTTTTTAGTTCTTTATGCATAACTTCATTAAGAGAGTTAAATACTTCTGGTCTATTTAATGTTAATGTTGCTATACCTTCTGATACTTCATATTTTATTGTTTCGTAATTCATTATTGTCCTTTAAATTGTGGTTTTCTTTTCTCTTGGAATGCTTTGATTCCCTCTTTTTTATCCTTTGTTGATAAAATTCCTGAAAATATAATTTTTTCATATTTTAATGATGAGGTTAACCCCTTATCATAGGAAGCTAAAACAGCACTTTTAATAGCACTTACTGCTATTGAAGATTTTGATGATATAATTTCTGCAATCTCTAAACATCGTATCATTGTTGTTTGTACAGGTACCACTTCAGATACTAAATTCATTTTTTGTGCAGTTTTTGCATCTATGAAAGAACCCGTTAATAAAAGTAACATTGCATTTGATTTCCCCATTGCTTTTACAGTTCTTTGTGTTCCCCCAGCACCTGGCATGATTCCTAGATTAATTTCAGGTTGTCCAAACTGTGCATTATCACCTGCAATAATAATGTCACAATGCATAGCAAGCTCACAGCCACCCCCTAAACAAAATCCATTTACTGCTGCTATAATTGGTTTTTGAAAATCTTTTATTATTTCCCAATATGATGTTCTTACATCATTTATTGATTCTAAAGCACCTTTTATATCAAGCTCATTTATATCCGCACCAGCTGCAAATACTTTTTCTCCACCAGTTAAAATAACACATTTAATCTCTTCAGATGAAGTTGTTAATACACTTGCAATCTCTTTTAATGTATTTGTTCTTAACGCATTAAAAACTTCACTTCTATTAATTGTTATTATTAAAATAAATCTATTTTTTATTTCTATTTTTATATCTTTAAAGCTCATTTTACCCCTTTGATTTTATATTGTATTACATAAAATACAAAAAAATTCTAACTAATGTAATATTTAAATGAGCTTAAAATTTATAAATTTATTTCATTTTTAGTCACAAATAGGCCATTTAAACACTCTATTTAGTTGAATTTAATATT
>Ga0193954_1000635_pt1 | contig 19898 bp, 16 predicted proteins | sample BB_5_MG_FD_140340 | JGI IMG/M metagenome (GOLD analysis project Ga0193954, IMG submission 140340) | Microbial mat bacterial communities from the Broadkill River, Lewes, Delaware, United States - BB_5_MG | ecosystem: Environmental > Aquatic > Freshwater > River > Microbial mats | place: USA...
CAATTGGCAGTCCCTGTGGATGCGGTCGGCGCCCTGAGCTGATCAGCCGCCGGTGCGGTAGCGGTCCATCAGCACCTTGTAGGCGAGCTGAGCCGCCTCCTCCATGCCTTGGGTGAGTTGGTCATCGTCCACCACGCCCATCGTCGTCTCAATGCCCGTCGAGCCGGCCTCGCCCTCCGCCCAGCTATCTCGCCAGATGGGCTCACCGCCTTGGCGGTCCCAGGCTGTGAGGTCCACGATCGCCTTGGGCAGTACGCCGGTCTTGCCGATGCCCCCGATAGCAAATCCCGTCGAGCCGCCGCGAACGAAGCGCACCCGCACCACGATCACCGCGTCCACCTTCAGACCGTCCATGATCTCCTGACGCTCGGCCTCGGTGAGGGCCACGCCGGTGTGGTGCATGAGCAGCTTTGGCACCTGACGGATGCTACCCATCGTGCCGGTGAGCCCGCTGAAGTTGGACTTATAGGTCTCGAAGGCGGCCATGTAGCGGGGGTGGGCTGTGATCTGCTCTCGTTGAATCAACTTCCAGCCCGTACCCTGAGTGATATTCGCAAGCAGGCTTTCGTAGGTGCCGATCGCCTGGTCCTCACGCTCTTGCTGCATCTCGCCTGAGCTCATGTCGCTGATGGCGGTGGCCGCGTTGACCATACCGATGACGCCCCCGTTTCCGGCCTGGTTGTTGCGGCCATTGTTGAGATCGACGTCCGCCGAGTAGGCGATGACGGCGGCGGTCTGAACACCGTCGAGGCGGCTACGTTGGGTCTTGAGCGTGGAACAACCCGTGGCCAGCGCGAGGGCGGCGACGGTGAAGAGGGTCATACTGCGGCTGTGCATCGGCGCATCCTTACCAAAAGTTGTCGGCACCGAAAGGGCCCCGGGCGCTGGCAGACAAGGTTTTACGAAGTATGGCCGCGCTCACAGCGGGGTCAGGATCGTCAGCTCATTCATTTGGCTGCGGTCCCTCATCGTGCCGCCGACGTACACGTGGCCGCCCACCGGCAGCAGGGTGAGGGCGTCATCAAAGTGGTACTGAGGCCCATCACAGCTGTCCGCGTCCGGGTACCACTGCCCCACAAAGCCGTTGGTGCCGCTGATCATCAGGCCGCCGTTATAGGCATGCATGGACTGAACCGTATTGGGGATGGGGTAGGCGAGCTCTTCCACGGAGTCGAAGGGGATCGAGATCCGCGTCAGCAGGCCGATGCGACCCCCGGAGTACACGGCATCCGGGCCCGCGGGCCACAGCGCGCCGGCGTTCTGGTCGAAGAGCTGGTTGGCGTTGACGTCGAGGGTGTGCACCGCGCTGCCGTCGTAGTGCGCGATGATGTTGGCGCCGTGGGTCACGACCGCGTCGCGGTCGGAGACCCAGACAATATCGCTCTCCCAAGCTTTGACCTCCTGCAAGGGCCCGTCCGCCACCTTGCGCCACTCGGCCTCAGCGAACACGTGGTAGCTCACCCGGGTGGCGCTGGGGGTGTCCGGGTCCGGACCATAGAGCAGGGCCAGCGTCTCGCGTCCGGTCGGGGACTGCGCGATCTGCGCGATCGTCGCTTGGGTAGATGTGCCCACGGTCCAGCGTTCATAGGGGCCGCCCGGCGGACCCCGCATTGCGCGCGCGCTGCGGCCACCAAACCAAAGGCCAGCCCGCCCGGCGGATGCGATGCTGAAGGCGGGCAGGCCATCGAGGTCGGGGCGGCGGCGCACCGTGGTGCCCTCAGCCTCGTAAAAGAGCCCGGCGAGATCGGCGAAGAGCACGCGGCGATCATCGAGGGCCACCATTGAAAAGATGTCCTCCCCGCTGCCCAGGGGCACGCGCCGGGACTCGAACTCCCGGCAGCGGTTGTCCTTAGCGCAGGCGGCATCACCGAAGAGCAAGGCCACCGTCGCCGCATCGAGCGTGAGCGGGACCTCGGCCCAAGTGGGGGCCTCGGCCATGAGGTCGAGCTCATACGCGGCCGCGGGTTGCTCTAGGCTGCAGGGGCGACCCGGGCGTCGGCCGACCTCGCCGGGCTGCAGCCCCAACGTGGGCAAGCGCGCCTCGTAGCCGTAGGCCCGAAGGCGCAGGCTGGATTGCGCACTTTGCTCGTCGATCGCCCACTGCAAAGGCTGGGCAAGCTGGCCGTTTTGAAAGGAGAGGGCGCGCAGCTGTGTGCTTGAGTCGCTGGTCACAGAGATGAGCAGGCTCTGTGTTGAGGCGTCGGCCGGAGGCGGCGGGGCCCACCGCAGCAGGTCAGCAGAGGAGCAGCCGGCGACAAGCACGCTGAGCAACAGGCCGCTTGCGCCCCTCATGACACGGCATTGTCGTTGTCCCGGCCCAGGATTGTCACCTCTTTCGAGGCCTCAATGCTGATTGTGGCCACTTCGTGACTCGACCCCGGTTCCGGTTGTGGTGGACAGTGGGCTTGGTGCCCGACGCACACGACATGCTTGATTTCGTCGCGCTCGAGCAGGCCCTGGGCCGAGCCGAGCACGATCTGGATTACGACCGCTACCGCTCGGCCCGCCGCCGGGCCCACGCGGTGCAAGCGCAGCTCGCCGGTGCATCCACCGATGAAGTGCGGGTCCGCATCGCCTTCGCGCGCGCCCTGCTGATTGAGGGGCGCAGCGCAGAGCGGCTCGGCAAGACGGAGGAGGCCCAAGGTGCCTTAGAGCTGATGCAGGAGGTCTTGCGAGGCGATGAACCTCCGGTCCTGAGGCTCGAAGCAGACATTCTGCAGGGTGTCTTGCTCGGCAGTCGCGGCGAGATCGAAGCGGCCTCAGAGGTCTTTGCGGAGGTGGAGCCCCACCTGGAACACATCCCCAGCCTGCTCGGCTGGCTGGTGAGCCGTAAGGGGGTTCTATTTAGTTGGCAGGGGCGTCAGCGAGAGGCGCTGGAGTGCTTTGATCGCGCAGCGGTGATCGAGATGCAGGCGGATCGCACGCATCGAATGCATGTGATCGAAAACAGCATCGCTCTGTGTCACTTGGCGCTGGGTGATCTGGAGCTATCGTTGGAGCTATTCCGCGACACCCTGCTCGGGGCACGCGCGGTCGATAATGGCTGGGCGGAGGGTCTGGCCTTGGTCAATATGGCCGAGGTCTTCTATGAGTCCGGCGATTACGGGCACGCCCTGGACCTCTACCGTCAGACCTTGGAGGTCTCGCGTCGTATTGGCGCCGATCGCCTAGAGGGCGATGCGCTGGCGTGGATCGGGCAGATATTTAATCGGCTGGGTGACTTTGAACGCGCGCGTGAGCACCTGCACAAGGCGATCGAGCACCACAAGAAGCGAGATGATGGCTTTCAAAGCGCGGTGGCTCGCATCTGCCTCGGCGAGGTTGAACTCGACGCTGGCGACGAGGATTTGGCGGCCTGTGAGCTGGAGGCGGGGCTCAAAATCGCCGAGCAGCTCGATAGTGGCTACCTTCGAACCAAGGGGCTACTCGCGAGGGCCCGGCTACACCGAGGACGCGGGGACCTCATGGCCGCTCAGGCAGACCTCGGCCGTGCGGTCACCCTGAGTTCCCGACTCGAAGAGCGGCGCCTGCAAATTTGGGCGCGGCGCGACCTCGCGCTGCTGCAATCAGAGCCTGAGGCGCGTGCCGCCGGGCTGCTCGTTGCGCTGGGTTTGGCGGTGGAGCACGGCTTCGTCGAAGACCGCGTCAGCCTGCTGCTGGCGCGCGCGGAGGCATTGGGGGAGTCCGGCCAGGCAGAGGCTGCTTTGGATGCCTATCGGGAGTATGTGGGGGCGCGACAAGCACAGTTTGACCAAGAGAGTGACTTTCGTTTGCGTCAGCAGCAGGTGCTCTACGCCCTTGAGCATGCGCAGCATGAAGTGGATCGACACAAGAAGCTCAGCGAGCAGCTGGAGGCCGCTAACCGAGAGTTAGAGCGCCTGGCGACGACCGATGGGCTGACCCAAGTCGCCAACCGCCGGCACCTGTGGTCCCGAGCGCATGCGGAGCTGGCGCGTACCCAAAGAAATGGCTCTGGGCTGTCGGTCGTACTCTTGGATTTAGACGACTTCAAGCACGTCAATGACACCCTGGGTCATGATACGGGGGACCGCGTTCTGGTCGCCGTGGCGGGGGTCTTTGAGCAGGTCTTGCGCGCCTCAGATGTGGTCGGCCGCATCGGCGGAGAAGAGTTCTGCGTGCTCCTGCCCGATACCTTGATGCATGCTGCAATGGAGGTTGCGGAGCGGTTGCGCGTCGCGATCCAGGGACTCGAGGTACAGAGCGAACGCGGCCTGGCACGTCCCACCGCAAGCTTCGGTGTGGCCACCTGCCGCGACGAGGGTGAGTCCTTTGCGACGATCGTGAAGCGGGCTGATGCTGCCGTGTATCGAGCGAAGGCGGCGGGGCGCAACCAAGTCAGCGCCGCCGAGGCGCCCTGAGGCGCCGCTTGCGCGAGGCGGCGTCAGTCCTACAAGAAGCTGCAGCTCGATGCGGTCTGCCCGAACTTAATCTTGTATCGACTCTCAGAGTCGATATCAGCCCGCATGTGCGTGGAAATGTCGTCTTCGCTATAGCCGCCCTCCTGGGCTGCGATGTCCGTTACGGTGGTATTATTGACCGAAAAGCCGCCCGAGCCATCTTTGGCTACAGCACCCGCAATGATGTGGGTGGACGTTGCCATGTAGCGCACGTCCATGAGCGCCGCGCCCTCGGAGTCCTTCAAATCACCCATGATCTTCTCGGTAAGAAACGCAAAGCCCTCGCAGTCGACGATCTTGCGCCCACCCAGCTCGCGCGGTTGGTTGCCCATCAGGGCCGGGATGTTCTCCGCGCGGTCGTCGAGGGCAATGTCATCATTCCAAGTCACGGACTTCTTTGAGTGGCTATAGAAACTATCAAGATAGCCTCGGTAGGCTTCTGCGATGTCTTCCGTGCTGGCCCCGCCGTCGACCTTAGATTGCAGGTAGAGGGTGACATGCTCGGGATTATAGGCGTCGAATTTGACGCCCTCGGGCAGGGAGACGGCATCAGCCATGGTTCGGGCCATATCAATTTGGGCCATGCGGCGGGTGCCTACCTCGCCGAGCGTGCTGTTGAACTTGTTGGGGCGAATATAGGTTGTATTGCCATCTGCGAGGTGCCCGACGCTGCCGCGAGAGGTGCGCCAACCGAGCTGGTGGTCCACCACCGTACTCACCTCCTCATCCGCCAACGCTGCGGATTGGAACTCGGCCGCAATAGTTTCAGCTGCGTCCCACTCGTTGGCCGCGATCAGCTCGTCCATGGTGCCCGAGAGCAGGCGGCGGGAGCTGGATGCGTCGCCCTTTTGGCGAAGCAACTGAGCTTGCAGAATGGTGTCCTGGGCCACCTTTGCGCCGCCTAGGGCTTCAATATTGCCGGCCACGCGATCGATCTCCGTCTCGACGTTGCGCGACAGAACCATGTTCTGTGAAAAATCCTGAACCTCCCGGCCCTTGTCGCTGATGATGTCTTCGCCAATGCAGAAGATGTCGCAATAGGACAGGTCGGAGGACGAGTTCTGCTCCCTCAGGAAGGCGTCACTGAGACCCTCCCTCTTACCCTCGAGGCTATCGATGAGCGCGGCCCCCGTGATGCACACCCCGGTGTCCTTGAGCATGCCGCTCATCACCAGCTCATCGAGGTCGATGTCCAGCTTGCCGTCGCGGTCTTTGTCTGTGATCAGCTCGACGAGGATCGCCTCGTAGCTCCCTCCGTCCACCGAATCGCTCTTGCAGGGCGGATGATCCGCGAGTTCTGCGTCCTCGGGCAGGTAGCCTGCCTCCTTCAGGTCCCTAAAGAGCGTGGCCGCCATCGCGACTTCCATGTTGGCCGCTCCGGGGATACGGTCTCCGCGTCGATGCGGTCGATATCGGGCCTGCATTTCGAGACTATTGGCGCTGAGTGGGTTCGGCATCGTGCATGTCCTCCGGGGTGAGCCAGAGCAATACAAGCATCGTGCCAAGGGCATCCTCTGCGCCTGAAGGCTGCGGGGCTGTCGTGCGCCGGCCGGCCTGCGCCGCACGCGCGACTCTTGCGCAAGCCCAGATGCCGCAATGACGCGACGCCCCTGTGGGCGAGTGCTGGCGATGACGTCGCGCGCCGCTCAGGTCGGGGTCAGTGGCAGTTATCGAAGGTCACATCACCCACGATGGTGATGCGTTGTTCCACCATGTTCTGGTCGGTATAGGCGTGGTCGCAGTTGAGCGTGGCCTCGCCATCCAGCGCCTTCACGCCGTTGATTGTGGTGGATGTGTCGCGGATGGTCCCCACGGCACAATCGCCGAGGCGAGGTCCGGTGTCCTTGCCGGCATCGAAGAAGACAACCTGAACAATGCTCTCGCCGCGCGTGTCCCGCAGCAGACGGATGAAGCGCTCATCATCGGTCACGATGTCTACGCCATCAAATCCTCGTGGCTCGGCGGACTCGCAGCGGTCGATGATGGCGGCCTGCCCGTCGATGGTGATGGTGCCTTCGACGGTGGAGCCGCAGCCCGCCAAACCCAGCGCGCCCAAGACAAGCGGAAGTGCGATTCTTCTCATAGGAGCCAATTGCTCAGAATCTGGCCCGGCGCGCCAGGTTGTGCGCGCCACCACGATGCCGACCGCGGGACAGCTCTAGGGTCTTAGAGCGACTCCAACAAAGCAATCAGGGCGCGCTTTTCATCCGAATCATAGTCCTCACAGAGGTCCTCGTGGCCTTGGGCCCCGAGGCCATGGGCTGCGCGGCTGGGGCGAGGGCCCCCTAGGCAAAACAGCGACTCGAGTCCCTCGACGGAACCGTTGTGCAAGAACCGGCGCTTGGCCCAAGTCCCCACAAGCCGGGGGGACTTGAGCGCATGGGTTGCCTCATTGCTCATGCCCCCGCCAAGACCGCAACATAGATTGCCATCAAGATCTGGGTCGGCCCAGCTCTTCATGGCCTCATCGGTGCCCATCTCCTCGAAGGTGAATAGGCGCGCTCCGCTGCCGCGTGGAGCGCCGTGGCACTGTAGGCAGTCCCGATCGAAGAGCAGACGCCCCGCAGCAATATCGTCGGCGGGCGGCGGTGTAAGGTTCTGTGGGGATCGCAGGGAGTAGATGTACTCAGCGACTGGTCGCAGCCGCTCCTCAGGCCATTCTGCCTCGGGACCACCCCCGATTTTTACAAAGCTGGTCAGGAAACGATCCAACCCCGGGGCGCCGCCCGACCAGGCGAGCAGACCGTGTGGCATCCCGGCTCGGGCCTGTTCTGCGGGGCGTGGCACGCCCCACAGGTCAATGATCTTGCTGACGGTGTGCACCTCGTCGTCCAGCGGCAGAGGCGCGATCAGGAAGTCCATGGTGCCGGGAGGCCAGCTTGCATATTGCGCCTCGCGTTCGGTGCCGAGCACCGGCTGCTCTCCACCGATCAGAGGCAGCAAGTTCAGCAGCAGCCGGATGCGAAGGGCCCGGTCGGCGGCGAGCACATCAATCATGGGCTGCACCTTGGCGATGGCCTGTGGCGCGTGCTCGGCGGGGTCAAAGCTTGGCGCGACGGATGCCGGCACCAGGCCTACCGCGAGCACCTGCTTACTATAGTCGTACTCTGTATTTGGGGCCCCCACAGCGTAGCGGCCGTCGGGTAGTTTGCCAAAGTGGCAGGCCGCGCAGGTCCAGACCAGACTATCGACGCCGTTGGCGGGTGCGCCGGGGGCTAGGCCTAGGGGGCGCCGCTCGGTGGAGTAGGGGTCGGCCACCATGCCCATTTTCTCAAAACCGGGACCGACCTCCTCGTCGAAGTTCTCGGTCATGAAGTCGATCAGCAGAGCGGGCACGCCGCTGGTTCCGAAGTGCTCATAGAAGAACATGTACTTGCCGCACAGGAGCATCTTGCGGCGATCTGTGGGGTCAGCCTCATAGTCCGCGCAGGCATTTGGCAACATGCCTTGCTCTAGTAGGGCTTCAAGGTCAGCCGAGATATTCGTCAGTCCCTCAGACTCGTCAGGCTGAGTTGCGAATGGGTTGATGGGACCGGCGTCAGCGAGCGGTCCAGTGTCCACTGAGCTGGCATCGTTCGGCTCGGCCGCGTCGAGTTCGACCCCGGCGTCGCGGATGCTGCTGCCGTCCAGCGCGACCTGCGCGTCGGTGGCGGGGGCCGCGTCGAGCGTGGCGGTCCCAGTGTCAGCGGCTGCAGTTGGGGCGCTCGCCGAGCAGCCTGTCATCGCGAGGCTTGCCGCCAGCCATACCCAACGCATCATGGGCGGGACCCTAGGCACTGCGAGGCTGGGGCTCAATCCCCCGTTGGTCGGACCGTGGCCTGTACCGGCTTGTTCTGGGGAGCGCGGTGTTTGAGACCGCGCTCCCCGCGCTGAGTCAAAGATGGTAGGCCGAAGCCATGACAGCGCAGACGGAGCTCTTGAGGACGGAGACGAAGAACGGGGTCCGGACCCTGACGATGAACAACCCGCGGCGCCTCAATGGCTGGACCACCGCGATGCGGGCCGCCTTGAGCAAAGCGCTGGACGCTGCGGCGCAGGACGACGCCGTGGGCGCCTTGGTGCTGACCGGGACCGGCAAGTACTACTCCGCCGGGGCGGATCTGAGCGGCGGCTTTCGGCTCGCGCACCCCAAGACGCTGCGCACCATGATCGTGGAGGGCAACTATGAGCTCTTCGATCAGTTCATTCGTTTTTCGAAACCCATCTTGGCGGCGGTCAACGGCGTCGCGCTCGGCGCTCCGGTGACTACGGCGGTGCTCTGTGATGCGATCATGGCCTCCGACATTGCGTCGTTTTCCACCCCCTTCGCTCGCCTGGGCGTGCCGGCCGAGGGTTGCTCCAGCGTGCTCTTTCCAAAGCTCCTGGGGGCGGATGTTGCGGACCGCATCCTGGGCGCAGAGGGTTGGAAACCAACCGCCCAGGAGGCCCTCGACATCAAGCTGATCGACGCCGTGGCCCCTCATGAGGCCTTGATGGCGCAGGCCCAGCAGATGGCGGAAGCCTGGGTGAAGGAGGGCCGGACCCGGACCTACAAGGGCGGCCTGACCCGTGCGCAGCTCGAAGAGATCAACGCGCGGGAATCCGAAGAGGTGGCGGATGCCTTCCTCTCTGCGAAGTTCTTGATGAACCAGTATCGCTTCTTGAAGTCGAAGAAGAAGACGGGGCCCGCTCTGACATTCTTGGCGCTCACAAAGACCCGCCCTTTGTGGGGGCGGCTGTTGTAGCCAAGCGGCGCAAGTTAACCTGCGCATTCTTGGGGCATTGTTCGGCGCCTCAGCGCGCTGTGCCCTTTCAGGGGCCGCCCCGACCCGAGCGATCCAGAGAATTCTGCGGTGGGCTGACATGGCTGCCCCGGTTTTGTCTTCGAATGGCTGCTCAGGCGGTTGGTCTGCTCCTTGCAACCCTTAGTGGTCATCGAGACACCTATGAAGACTTCGATTCTCCTGTGCACCACCCTCCTGTCCGCCTTGACCTGCATGGCCCGGCCCGCTGACGCCTGCAGCCCGATCCTGCCCTATGTCGAGTCCGTGGCGCCCGCCGATGGCGCCTCCGCGGTGCCGAGCAACCCGGCCCTCTTCGTCCTGTATTCGGGCGGCCAGAGCCGCTACCAGGTGTCCTACCAAGTCGCGGGCGCGACCACCTCCATCGACCTGGGTGAGGTGCCCGATGTGCTCTCCAGCGACCCCGTCGGCACGCTCGCCCTGCCGGGCGCGGCCCCCGGGACCCAGGCCACCGTGACCCTGACCCCGCTCGATGGCGGACAGCAAAGCCTCACGACCACGACCTTTACCTACGGAAGCACCGAGGACAGCACGGCCCCGTCGGCGCCGCCGGCCCCGGTGCTGGACATCGAGCGCGTGAAAGCTGACGGCAATACCTGCGGTCCCCTGAACGATGGCGACGCGATCAAGGTCGGCGTGCCCTCGGGCCTCGACGCCGATGCTGTGGCCTACGCGGTCTTCGCAACCTCGAAGGACAGCTCGGGCACGTTGATCGGCGATGGTAGCCCCCGGACCCGCTGGGCGCTGCTCGCGGATGGCACGCCAACGCTCAACCTGGGCTATTACGGCGACCCCGAGGATGTCTGTGTGCAGGCCCGCACGGCCGATTTGGCCGGCAACTGGAGCGCGCCATCGGCTCAGGTCTGTGTGGCCGTCAATTCGGGTTGCACCTCGGTGCAGGGCAGCTTGCCGATGCTCGGCGCCCTCCTGCTCTGGCTCGGCCTGGGTGGTATCTTGAGGCGCCGTCGCGCCTAAGTCCCTGTGCTCATCCCAGGTCTTGGATAGCTTGGCCCAGCCGCTGGGCCGCGATCTTCAGGACCTCGGGTGAGTACAAGGAAAAGCCGAGTCGCACATGAGATTCATGGGCACCCGCCGCCGCGCATCGTGGGCCTGGCAAGAAGGAGACCCCGCGTTTTTGCGCGATGGGTAGCAGGTCCTTCGCCTTGATCTGTCCTGGAAGCTCCAGCCACAAGAAGTACCCTCCATCGGGCTTTCGCAGCTTGGCCTGCGGTCCCAGCGCCTCACAGAGGCCATCGTATAGCGCCTCAGCGCGCAGCCGGTAGCCCTGCTTCAAGTCACTGATGATTTCCTGCAGGGTGCCTTGCTCAATTAGGGGGCGGATGAGCGCCTGGGTCCAAGGGCTCACGCCGCCGCCGCTTTGAAGGACACCGTCTTGCGAGAGCCTTGTTAAGATCTCGGGCTCAGCCTCTACCCAACCGAGCCGGATCCCGGGCGCCAAGATCTTCGAAAAGGAGCCCAGAGAGACGACCCGCTGGGCCCCAAAGGTGCGCAGGGGAGGCGGAGGCGGTGGACCAAAGCCCAGCAGCTGGTAGACCTCGTCAGCGACCACAAAGAAGTCATGAGTCTGGGCCAGCTCCAACAGGGCTCGGCGCCGGGCGGGGGAGGCGGTGACCCCAGCCGGGTTGTGAAAGACCGGGATCGTATAGACGAAGGCGGGCCGAACGCGTGCCAGCAGGGCCTCGAGCGCGGGCACGCAGATGCCCTGCTCATCGACGGGCACGGCCTGCACCTTGAGCCCGCGCTTACGCAAAAGGCCCAGCGCGTGGAAGTAGGTGGGGGACTCGACGATGACCGTATCGCCGGGCTGCGCGAGGGCGGCGGCGGCAAGATCGAGCCCGTGGGATGCCCCCGAGCATACGAGCAAGTTGTCCTGCGGCACAGAGATCCCGGTGCTGGTTTTGATGAAATCGGCCAGCGTGGCCACGAAGCTGCGACGCCCGCCGGTGCGCGCGTAGTTGAGCGCTCCGAGCGAGACCGGCTGGCCGCCCACACGTTGTAGCTGCTCGGCGGGCAGGAGGTCGGGGTCGGGGTGGCCTCGCCCGAGGTCAATGAGTTGTGGTGCGGACACGGCCCTTACGAAGCACGGGGCCTCGCCTTGATGCAACCTGGGGCCCGCGCAGGCGGACCCAGGGCTCGCGCAGGCGGCGTCCTCGTGTTTCCCATGGGACAGTCGCCGACCCACTCCGGGCCCCTGGGGCCTTTTGCGACGCGGCTGGGCCGCCATCAGGCGAATCACTAGGGGACAAACGCCTCGGTCCGGCAAAACTAGGCCTTTCACCCTGGCCCCGGCGAACGCATCATCCCGCCATGTTGATCTGTCCCGGGGCTCCAGCCTTGTCGGATGCGCGCCTTGCCCAGCGACTTGAGGTGGCGCGTGCGAGCAACCCACACATCACGGACTTGGCCGCGAACTACGTTCACGTCGTCGACGTGGAGGGTGGGCTTGATGAGGCCGGGCGTGCGGTGCTGGATCGACTGCTTCAGTACGGCCCCAGCCGAGTCGAGCATCCGGTGCAGGGTCTGCTTCGCTACGTGCTGCCGCGCTTGGGCACCATCTCTCCGTGGTCAACGAAGGCTACGGACATCGCGCACATCTGTGGGCTGGCCGCGGTGCGGCGCATTGAACGCGGCGTGGTCTGGAGCATTGCAGGCCAGGTCAGCGATGAGCCGGCTTTGTACGCGGTGCTCCATGATCGGATGACGGAGACCGTGTTCGAAGACCTGGACGAGGCGGCCCGCCTCTTTGAGCACCACACCCCACGCCCGCTGCAGGCGGTGCGCATCAGCACGGGTGGTCGCGAGGCCTTGGTGCAGGCTAACCTGCGCATGGGCCTGGCCCTAGCCCCGGATGAGATAGACTACTTGGTCGAGGCCTTTGCGCAGATGGGTCGAGATCCTCACGATATCGAACTTATGATGTTCGCGCAGGCCAATAGTGAGCACTGCCGTCACAAGATCTTCAACGCTGAGTTCACCATCGATGATGTGCCCCAGGAGAAGTCTCTTTTTGGCATGATTCGGCGCACGACGGAGGCCAGCCCCGAGGGTGTACTATCGGCCTATAGTGATAACTCCGCCGTGATCGAAGGCAGTGACGCGAGCCGCTTCTTTGCGCACGAGGACGGGGTCTATCGAAGCCAGCAGGAGCCCGTGCATATCCTCATGAAGGTGGAGACTCATAACCACCCGACCGGAATTAGCCCCCATCCTGGGGCGGCCACGGGCTCAGGCGGTGAGATCCGCGATGAAGGCGCGACGGGGCGCGGCGCCAAACCCAAGGCCGGTCTGGTGGGTTTTTCAGTGTCGAATCTACGAATACCGGGCCAGGAGCAGCCTTGGGAGCGGGACAATGGTCGCCCCGAGCGTATGGCCTCGGCGCTTCAGATCATGCTGGAGGGGCCTATCGGTGGCGCCGCCTTCAACAATGAGTTTGGTCGGCCCGCGCTGACTGGGTACTTCCGCAGCTTCGAGCTTGAGGTCGGCGGCGAGATCCGCGGCTACCACAAGCCGATCATGCTCGCGGGTGGGTATGGCAACATCCGGCAGGAGCACGTCATCAAGGGCACGATTCCGCCGGGGGCCGCGATCGTGGTGCTGGGTGGTCCGGCGATGCTCATTGGCCTCGGCGGCGGGGCAGCGTCCTCGGTCGATGCCGGCGCCTCCTGTGCCGACTTGGACTTCGCCTCGGTGCAGCGCGGTAATCCGGAGATGGAGCGCCGCTGCCAGGAGGTGATCGACCGCTGCTGGGCGGCCGGAGACGACAACCCGGTGGTCTCCATCCATGATGTGGGAGCCGGCGGGCTGAGTAATGCTCTTCCCGAATTGGTGCACGATAGCGGCCGCGGAGCGCAGTTTGAGTTGCGCAAGGTGCCCAATGATGAGCCGGGCATGGCGCCGCATGAGATCTGGTGCAACGAGTCGCAGGAGCGCTATGTCCTGGCGATTGACCCCGCCAAGTTATCAACCTTCGAGGCGTGGTGCGCCCGTGAGCGCTGCCCCTATGCGGTGCTCGGCGAGGCGACCGAAGAGGGTCAACTCGTGGTGAGCGACCAGCTCTTCGAGAACAAGGCCATCGACATGCCCCTGGACGTCTTGCTGGGCAAGCCTCCTCGCATGCAAAGGAGCGTACGCCGGGTTGGGTCGTCGCCCGAGCCCTTTGACGCGGCCAGCGTCGATATCGAGCAAGCGGCGCTGCGTGTACTGCGCCTGCCCACCGTGGGGGACAAGACCTTCCTAGTCACGATCGGTGACCGGTCGATCACCGGCTTGGTGACCCGCGATCAGATGGTGGGGCCCTGGCAGGTGCCGGTGGCGGATGTGGCCGTCACCAGCAGTGGCTATACCGGCTATAGCGGGGAGGCCATGGCGCTGGGGGAGCGAACGCCGGTGGCGCTGTTGGACTCCGCCGCCGCGGCGCGCATGGCGGTGGGCGAGGCCATCACGAACCTCGCATCGGCGAGGATTGCCGGCCTTTCGAAGGTTCGGTTGTCCGCCAACTGGATGGCGGCCGCCGGACATCCAGGTGAAGACGCCCGGCTATACGACGCCGTGAAGGCGGTGGGTTTGGAGCTATGTCCGGCCCTGGGCATCGCGATCCCGGTGGGTAAGGACTCGATGTCGATGCGGGCCCAGTGGCAACAGGAGGGCGAGCAGCGCTCGGTGGTCTCGCCTGTCTCTCTCATCGCAACCGCCTTTGCGCCCGTTGAGGACGTGCGGGCGACGGTGACGCCCCAGCTGCGGCTCGACCGGGGTGATAGTGAGTTGCTCTTGATTGACCTTGGTAAGGACCGGCTGGGCGCCAGCGCCTTGTGTCAGGTCTATGGGACGATTGGGGATGAAGCGCCTGACCTGCAGGAGCCCGCGCTGCTCGTTGGTTTCTTCGATGCTATCCAGGCCCTGTCACGCGCCAAGGCCCTGCTGGCCTATCACGATCGCTCGGACGGCGGCCTGTTCGCCACCTTGGTAGAGATGGCCTTTGCGGGTGGGGCTGGGCTGCAGGTGGAGTTGCCAACCAGCCCGAGCCCCTCTGCGGCCGTGCTCTTCAATGAGGAGCTGGGAGCGGTGATTCAGGTGCCCGCGTCACGGGTGCCGGAGGTGATGCAGGTCTTCTTGCAGCACGGTCTTGGTGCGAACGTGCACCGCATTGGCCGCGCAACGGTGGAGCCGACCATCCATATTCGCCGGGCCGATGAGACCCTGCTTTGTTGCTCTCGAAGTGCGCTGCGGGCGGCGTGGTCGCATACCACTGAGCACATGCAGGCCCTGCGGGATCACGCCGGATCTGCGGCCCAGGAGCACGCGCAGCGGCTCGATGTGCATGACCCGGGTTTGTCGGTGAAGGCCACCTTCGACCTAGAGCAGGACGTCGCGGCGCCCTTCATCAGCACCGGGGTGCGCCCGCGGGTGGCGATCTGTCGAGAGCAGGGCGTCAACGGGCAGATCGAGATGGCGGCGGCCTTTCATCACGCAGGTTTCGAGGCGGTGGACGTGCACATGAGCGACCTGCAGAGCGGTCGGCACAGCCTTGCGGACTTTAGTGGGCTGGTGGCCTGCGGCGGCTTTTCGTATGGCGATGTGCTCGGGGCGGGCGAGGGCTGGGCCAAAGCTATCCTCTTCAACCCGGGGGTGCGCGAACAGTTCAGGGCCTTCTTTGAGCGCAAGCAGACCTTCGCGCTGGGCGTGTGTAATGGCTGCCAGATGTTATCGAACCTGCACGAACTCATCCCGGGGGCTCAGGCCTGGCCGCGGTTTGTGAAAAACCGCTCCGAGCAGTTCGAGGCGCGCTTTTCACGGGTGCAGATCGAAGACAGCCCCTCCATCCTGCTGGCGGGCATGGCGGGCTCGTTATTGCCGATCGCGGTCGCTCACGGCGAGGGCCGAGTCGAGCTGGCGCGCGCGTCCCGCGATGTCTCCAGCTCGGGCTTGGTGACGATGCGCTATGTCGATAACCACGGCGCCGTCACTGAAAGCTACCCTGCCAACCCGAACGGATCTCCCGATGGCATGACCGGGCTGACCAGCGCCGACGGCCGCGTGACAATCATGATGCCGCACCCCGAGCGGGTCTTCCGGGCCGTGCAGCACTCTTGGCACCCCGACTCCTGGGGGGAGCATGGCCCCTGGATGCGCATGTTTAGGAATGCCCGCGCCTGGGTGGGTTGAGGCGATCACATGCCCGCGATCACGCGGTCGCGATATGGGCCGCTGCCACAGACAATGAGGGCATGAAGAAGCTCGTCGCCATCCTGCTATTCACCTGCACGGCCTGCAGCACTCAGGGCGCCAACGTGGCCATTCAGTCCACAGGCCTGGTGGCCCAGGTGGCGGCGACCGCCGCCGAACGACGCCGGGTGCTGGAGCACCGTAGGATCGTGCAGCGGGACCTCGCGATACTCAAGGCAGGGCAGCGCGCCCGCTTCGCCCGGCCTCAGCCCTCCCCAGGCCGCACTTTGGGTTTAGAGCTGGTTGTACGGCTCGACCAGCGATTGGACCTTGAGGTTGCCCAACAGAGCTACCTTGAGCTCGATGGGCACGAGCGTGCGCGCTGCGTAGCCGTCTTCAAAGAAAAGGCGCCCAATACTCCCCAGGCCCAAGCTGTGCTGCAGGTGCTTCAATCCGCAGGGCAGGCGGACTCAGCGCCCGCCGGTCGGGCGGTGCAACACTCTGAGTTTGCTCCCTAGGATCAAGCGTTGGCCTTAGGGGCACTGACCATAGCCGGGCAGAACGTAGGTCTGGGCGGGCAGGCGCCCCACTTGGAGCGAGACCTCACCGGTGATGGGGGTGGTGGCGCTGAAGGTCACCGTGATGTCCGGAGTCCCGACGGTGGATAGTACCAAGGTGCCCGCGTCCGGGTAGCAGTCGCCGGGGCTATGGTGAAGGCCTTGAGCATCAAAGCTACTGACCGCCCCGCCCTCATCGATACTTCCAGAACCAGTGTATTGCTGACCCTGAGGGTCTGAGCCGCTGTTCCCCACATAGTCCACGTGCCGGCTCTGGCCCGCCTCGGTGACGAGCAGGCTGAGCGCTGTGGCGGTTTGACCCGGTCCGGCATCAAAGGAGCCGGTGCCATCGTAGGTCGCTTGGCTATTGGAGAAGGAGGTGAGGGTGAGATCGAATCCCAGATTAGAGCTGCTGGCGCTGGCCTGCACGACCACCTGGCCCGAGTAGGTCGTGCCATGCAGCGTGCAGCCCGTGCCGAAGTCTAGGCTGAGGCGAGTGCCGAGCAGCTCGATCTGCACACAGCTGGCGCTGGCCATGCGCTGCCCGGCCGCGTTCAGGGCCGCGTCGGCGCCCAGAGCCCGGCTGGCTGCATCCTGAAGGTCCACGGAGGCCCTAAGGTCTCCCGAGGCGATCAGGGCCTGGCTTACCGTCTGGGAGGTCTCGAGGGCTTGAGACTCGGTCGAGTCGGGGGCGCCGCAGGCCAAGGCTGCGATGCTCATCAGGATAGATGTGAGATAGTTGCGGGTCATTGATTCCTCCAATGAGTGTTTGAGGTTCTACATCCATGAACCCAGCTCAACGGAGGAAGTTGCGTCGCGCCTTCGTTTATCTGTTGTCGCGGCGGTCACGGCTTCTGTTATCTCGTCGCCGCTGTCGATACTCTCGCCGGCGCCCGTCGCGCTCTTCGGGGGATAGCGCACGCCATGCCTTGAGCTTCTTCATCAGCGCTTTGCGTTTATCTGCCGGCAAGCGCCTGATCTTCTGCAGGCGTTGCCGCAGGGCCTCTTGCTCTGCCTTGGGCATCGCCTGAAAGCGTGCGTAATTCTGTCGCACGCGGCTGCGCTCTCTAGGGGAGAGTTCAAGGAACTCTCGGTAGCTGTCCCTGAGGGCTTGCTGTTGGGCCGGCGCCATCTTCTTGAGGGCGTCGGCGCGCTGAGTGAGCGTCTGACGCTGCTCCGGGGTCATCGCCTTGAGCTTGGCAAGGCGCTCCTTGAGGCGGGCTCGCTGCTGTGGAGAGAGCTTCTTCACTCGCTCGACCGCTGCCGGGTCTACGGCAGCGGGCTCTTGGGCGAGCGCGGGTGGAGCACATAGTATTGCCGCCAGCGCGGCGACGGCAGCGCGTCGATTATTCATGGGGCACCTCCAACAAAGGTAAGATCTCGATCATCTGCAGCTCCCCGAGAAGATCGAGGTCTTCGAGGACATTGAGATACTTACAAAGCTCCAGGTCTTCTTTTGACAGCGCGGAGCTGCTCGTTTGGGCGTGCGCATGGCTGGAGGTGCGCACCGGACCCGCTGCCGTGGTGCCCCCCGGGGCGGTCAGACAGACGCCCAGCGCCGCCCCTAGCAGCTGTCTCGCCGCGCGCATCAGCCTTCCTCCAAGTCGAGCGCTTCGATGACTTCAAGGTCTTCGAGCATGTCGAGGTCGCGCAATAGCTCTAGGCTCTCATACATTTGCTGGTCCTGAACCAGGTCGAGAAGTTCCGCTTGGGCGAGCGGGGCCGATGTCTCGGGCTCACTCAGCCCCCCCGACTGGCTCGCTGCGATAACGACGAGCGTGACCGCAGCCACCGCCCCGAGGGCGTAGAGGCGGGGCGGCGTCAACCAGTGTCGAAAGTTTGCCCAAAATGAAGAAGGCTGTTCTGCGTCGATGGCGTCCAACTTGGCATATAGCGCCGCGTCAAAGCCCTCGGAGGGCTGAAGGTCCTCCGAGTTGAGCGCGGCCAAGGCCGCTTGGGTGTCGTGCAACGCAGCTTGACAGGCCTGACAGCTGTCGATGTGTTGCTGCAGGGCCTCACGACGGGCCGGGCTTAAGGCACGGCCTCCGTCCGCCATAGCCTCAAGATCGTCTTGCAGGTGGTGTTCCTCGCTAGGGCTCATGACACAGTCTCCGGTGTGAGCGCATCCGGCTCGCTCAAGCGGCTCACCTCCGCCCTGAGGGCCTCGAGGGCCCGATGAATGGCGCTCTTGACCGCGGGCACAGACAAAGACAGGGCTTCGCTGATCTCGGCGTGGCTCAGTCCCTCCAGGCGGGCCATGGTGAACGCCGCTTGCTGGTTGCGCGGCAGACTGTGCAAGACCGTGTGCAGCCGCATCGAAGTCTCACGGCCGTGCAGCTGCCCCTCCGGGGTCTCTGCGCTGCCACCGAGGCCGCTTTCGACCTCGTCGTTCTCCATAGGTTCGATACGGTTTTTGTGCTCGGGCTTACGGAGCTCATTGAGGCAGACGTTGGTCGCGACGCGGTATAGCCAGGTCTTGAAGGTGGCCCGTGCCTCAAACTTCTTGCTCGTATACACACGCACGAAAACCTCTTGGGCCAATTCTTCAGCCTGAGGTCGAGATCGCACGTAGCGGCCCGCGTAGGCCACCATGCGGTTGCGGTAGCGGCGGAAGAGCTCGTCAAAGAGCCTGCGGTCGCGGGTTTTAACGAAACGCACCATCATCATGGCCTCCTCGTCCTCTGTTTGGCTCACCTTCAACTCAAACCCAATGCAATCTCGAAAGTTGCGCTCATAGCTCAGGAAAATGTGCGGTCACTGTGCCGAAGCCCTGCACAGCTACGGGTACGCCCTGCCCGAAGTAGGGGCCCGGCACAAAGACGGCGAAGTCGGCTGACAGCATCACGAACGCACACAGCTGCCCACTGAGGCCTAGATTCACCTCAGAGCCGTAGTAGCGTCCGTCTGCGAAGGCGGAGCGGACCTGGGAGCCCAAGGCGGCCGCGACGGCACGTACACGCAGCTCGTCGAGCCACGCTGTGAGGCCGATGCCACCGGCCAGGATGCCCGCCGCATCCGGAGCCAAGGAGGCGGTCGTGGGTGAGGAGAGCCGAGTGGCCGCCGCGCCCCGAAAGAAGATCGACGTATAGGGCAATAGGGGGGCGACGCTCACGAAGGCGCTGTAGGTGTCCTGGCTGTTGACGCTGAGGCGGTCATCGCCAGAGACGAGCACACCGAAGGCCTGCACGCTCAAGTCGGGCAGGACCTCATAGTCGGCGTCGACGCTCAGGAAGTAGCCCAGCATGGGGACCTCCCCTTGGGTATCCAGGGCGTCGAGCAGGGCTTGGCCTTGGTCCGGCAGTTGGTTGAGGCGATCCTGCAGGAAAAATTGCACCTGCTCTGCGGCCTGTACGTTGCTGCTGATCTGGCCCATGCCAAGCAGGGCTCGTCCTTGTAACCACAGTGGGCCCTGCTGCCACTGGCCCATGACCCCTAGCCAGCCGACGACGCCGGAGGTCGTCTGCTGCATGATGCGATCGCCCTCGTTGTAGCGGCTCACCAGGCCCTGGACGACTTGGTCTCGAAGTCGCTGAGCCTGAGATTGCAGGCGAGGTTGCGCAATGGCCGCCGTGCGTTCATCGAGAGCGGATGCGACCCGCAGCAGGGTGTCGCGAGCCACCGCGTCCGCGAAGAGCGGCTCCAAGGCGCTGTCATTGTCAAACATCGCGGCGCCCAACAGCGCGACCTTGGTACGCCCGCGACCGGTCCAGCCGGCTTCGAAGCTCAGCAAGGGGCTTCGTTTGAGTCGGTCGGTGAAGGTGGCGTCGGGAAGCAGCACGTGGGCTCTGAAGAAGATATCTGGCAGGGCCTCGAGGTAGCTCAGGTCGGCGTCAACCATCACGCCCAGCGCGTAGGCATCATACAGGGCGCCGGAGGCTACAGCGGGTCGCAACTTGCCCGCGCGTACCATGAGGAAGCCAGCCGTCCCGAGTTGCCACTCTGCATGGTACGCGCGGGCA
>Ga0193954_1000636_pt1 | contig 19877 bp, 12 predicted proteins | sample BB_5_MG_FD_140340 | JGI IMG/M metagenome (GOLD analysis project Ga0193954, IMG submission 140340) | Microbial mat bacterial communities from the Broadkill River, Lewes, Delaware, United States - BB_5_MG | ecosystem: Environmental > Aquatic > Freshwater > River > Microbial mats | place: USA...
CCTGCGTCGGAGGCATCAGAGATGGCGGCATCAAGGTCGCCCGCATCTTCGCCCGCATCGCCCGGAACTGCGGCATCAAGCGCGGCGTCCAGGCCCTGGGCGTCTGCGGGGGGAGCATCGGTGGTGCCGGCGTCGGCTCCGCCTGCGTCCGGGGCGGAAGCGCCTCCGCAGCCGACAAGCAGGGCTGCGAGCAGGAGGCTCAGGGTGCGAGGTGCGCGCCAAAGCATCGTGCTACGGGACGACTGGCCACGGTCCCATGTCAACCCGTTCTGCCTCGACCTGACCCTCTATGGGCAAGCCCGGGGGCGCAAAACACGTAAAACATCGTCAAAGTGGCGCGGTGAGCGCTACAACGGAAGAGTGCGGAACTTGGCTCCCGTGGCACTGGCACTTTGGGGCGCTGGCTGTGCGCCGGCTGCTCCTGAGGTGCAGCAGGACGAGCAGGGTGTGGTCTATGGGGCCGACTCACGCATGGAGTATTACGCGCATCCGGACCCTACCCTGAGGGCGCGCACCCTGGAGTCTACCGTGGCGTTGGTGCGGCCGAGCCGCGTCGACATGTCCAACCCCAACGCGCTGCGCATCGATCACCGTACGCTGGGCGAGGATGAGGATTTGTGTGTGGGCGAGGCCTTCTTTGATCAGCAGGTGGGCGCCAGCTGCTCAGGCACCCTGGTCGACTGGGACCTGGTGCTGACGGCAGGCCACTGTGTGGACGATCTGGCGGAGTGCCAGGCCCGGCTCTTTGTCTTCGATCTGTTCTATGAGGCCCCGGGTCAGCTTGCGAACATCGGACCGCAAGATGTCTTTCAATGTCGCAAGATTGTGGCCCGCCGCAACTCTGGAGATATCGACTACGCGCTGGTGCAGCTTGATCGCCCTGTGACGGCGCCGCGGCGCCCCGCGCCGGTGTCGATGCTGGATATGCCACTCACGCTGGGCAGCTCGGTCTCGGTGGTGGGCTTTCCGGACGGCATCCCCGCCAAGCTCGACAGCGAGGGCGTGGTCATCATTGATGGCACGCCAGACCTAGAGGCCTTTGACGCCACATTGGATACCTTCGGGGGCAATTCGGGGTCCGGGGTCTATAATGCCGAGGGGGTGCTGGTCGGCAATCTCGCGCGAGGTCAGACCGACTATGTGCGCAACGGGGCTTGCTGGGTCGTGAATCAGCTTCCGGCGGAGGGAGATAACGGAGACGGCGAAGAGGTTGTCTACGTGGCCAGGGCCTTGGAGGGGCTATGTGATACCGCTGGCTGGCGGCCCGCTCTGCGGAGACCTCGATGGAACGTGCCAGCCCTGCGCATCGGACGATGTTTGCCCCGAAGGCTGGAGCTGCCGGGCCAACCCCCAGGACCCTGCGGTGACAGCCTGCGCTGCACCCTGCGCCACCACGACGGACTGCCCGGCTGATCATATGTGTGTCAATGGAGGTTGCGAGCCCCGAGAGACGCGGGTCTGCATCGGTGCAGAGGTTTGGAGTAAGAACACCTGCGGCCGCGAAGTCGCCGCCCTGCAGACCTGCGTCGGACCGTCCGAGGTCTGCGCCTCTGGTCGATGCCGTCCCGCCGACTTTGGCAACTCCTGCGCGGACCCCGTGGCGCTCCTGGCTCAGGATCAAGTCGTCACGGGCACCGTCGGGGTTGGCTTGAGCAATGAGTACGAAGGCAGCTGCGGAGGCGGGGGGCCGGAGCGGGTCTTTGTGATCGACGTTGATCGTCCTGTGCAGCTCAGCGCCATCTCAGAGGGTTATGACACGGTGCTCTACCTTCGCAGCTCGTGCAGCCTGGGCTCCTCCGAGCGGGCCTGCAGTGATGATGAGGAACCGCCAGGTGGCCGAGGTTCAGCCATCGACGTGCGGCTGCTGCCTGGCCCCGCGTACCTCTTTGTGGACGCCTACCGGGCGCTGTCCGGCGAGTACACGTTGACCCTGCAGTTCACCGATCTCAACCCACCGGACGCGGGCGTGCCGGTGGACACTGGGGTCCCCCTGGATACCGGCGTGCCGCCCGACACCGGGGTCACACTGGACGCTGGTGTGCCGCCCATGGACAGCGGCGTGCTCTTGGACAGTGGCGTACACGCTGACGCCGCCCAGGGACCCTTGGAGCCAAAGAAGGATGGCTGCATGTGTGTCGCCAGGCCCTCGCAGAGCACCCCGACCGCTAGCCTCGGTCTGTTCGCTGCCCTATTTCTCTTCGGCCTTCGGCGTTGCCCGTGGCGTTAGCAGGGGTCCTCAGGATCTCCATGCAGCCTCCCTGTCAGACGATGGATCGACGCTCTTGGCCTTCCCACGTAGACTGGTGCCCGCATGAGCGCTGAGCCCACGACGGAAGAAGGTTCGTCGCTCATCGGTCGGGTGGTCGGTGGCAAGATACGCATCGACGCGCACCTCGGCTCCGGCGCGATGGGGCACGTGTACCGCGCCCACCACCTCACGCTGCACAAGGATGTCGCCGTTAAGGTGATGCGAAAGCTCGACGGTCAGGCAGATGTGCACGCGCGGCGCTTCGCTCGTGAGGCTCGAACTGCAAGCCAGATTGACCACCCCAATAGCGTCGCGATCTTAGACTTTGGAGAGGACGGCCCTGATCGCTTGCTCTACTTGGCGATGGAGTTTGTCGAGGGCGAAGAGCTGCAATCCATCTTGACGCGTGATGGCGGGCTCACCGCGGAGCGCACCTGTGAGGTCATGATCCAGGCCCTCGGCGCCATCGCCCATGCGCACGATAAGGGCGTCATCCACCGTGATCTCAAACCCTCCAACCTCATCCTGACCCAGCGAACCAATGATGAGGGCCAGCGCGTAGACTTCGTAAAGGTCTGCGACTTTGGCCTGGCGAAGTTTGTCTCGGGGGTGCGTGACTCATTGGATGGCTCCGCGGCCAGCGCGGCCAAGGTGGTGGGTACGCCGGCCTACATGTCCCCGGAGCAGGCGGTGGGTGATGCGCTAGACGTGCGCTCGGACCTCTACTCCGTGGGGGTCATTCTCTACGAGATGTTCACCGGTCGGCTGCCCTTCGACGCGGAGACCCCAATGGGGGTGATGCTCAAACATGTCGCCGAGGAGCCGGTGCCGCCCAGCCACCACGCGCCGTACTTACCCACGGACGTTGATCGCGTCGTGATGTGGGCGCTGCGCAAGCCGCGTTCGCAGCGTTGTCAGACGGCTCGGGAGCTGCGCAACGCAGTTCGGCAACTTCTGTTGCAGATGTCTGGGGAGTTGTCTGCGGTGGCCCTGCCGAGGCCCGTAGAGCCGAGCTATGCGATGACGTCGGAGGAGGAGCCTCTGCCGCTTCCGGCCAGCGCCTTGATGCCAGCCGCGGACGAGCCCAGCCTCACAGATGATCTGGTCGCTCAGCCGCAACAATTTGCTGATCTCTCCATGGACTTGGAGCTTCCGCCAGCGACGCCGGCCATTCCCGAGACCGAGTCCTTGGATGTGGCCCCGGCCGAGCTGGACATGGAGGCCTTGGTGAACGAGGCCGTGCAGAGCGTGGCCGAAGAGGCCCATTCCGGCTCCACTCAGCCGCAGCAGGACAGCTTCCTGCTCGCGGGCCTAGACCCTCGAAATGTCAGCGCCGAGGTCTCTGACCGGGCGATGTACATGTGGAATCACTACGGCATCACCTTTGAGCCCTACGAGGGTGAGCACGCTTTTTGGGTCCGTGATCACCGAGGCAAGGAGATGGGGCCATTGGCGCTTGAGGACATGATCCGCATCGTCAGTACGGAGGGCGCCGCGGGCCACGCGCATGATGTCTCGGTTGCGGTGGAAGCCGGGCAGTGGCTGCCCGCGACCACCTTCGCGCGCCTGACGGGGCAAGAGGCCTTGCTTGACCACGCCGTCTACATGCCCGCGTCAAGTAGCGGCGACGTCTTGTCGGGTGACTTGGAGCGCACCAGCCTCGCGGCGCTGTTCACGCGCATCGCCAAGGACGGGCCGACCGGGCGGCTGCGCTTCGAGCTGCTCGTTCAGCAGAGTCAGATCCGTTTTGAGCTGCACTTGGCGGCGGGACGCCCGACCTTTGTCTACGCCAACGAGCCGTCGCTGCAGCTGCCGCGTCTGTTGGTGCAACAGGGCTTGGTGCAAGAACACTTGCTGCCTCGCTTCTTGGCGATGGTGATCGCGGACGAGCGCCCGATGGAGGCCGTGGTAGGGCAGGTGGCTTCCATGGATCTTAGCGCCTACCGCGCGGTCTTCATGCGGGAGCGTCTGGCCTTCTTGTTCAAGAATGCGCGCGGCCGCTTCTCCTTGGATACCCAGGCGCTGCCCGCCCGCACCGAGCCCTTTGCGCCCACGCTACTGGCGCTACTGCCCGAGCTCGTTTACCGCGCGATGCCCTTGGGGGCGCTACAGGCGGAAGTGGCGCCTTACATGACCAAGCCCCTAAGTCGCTCCGAGCGTTTCAAGTCTGACGCCCGTCACCTTCGGCTGTCCCAATCGCAAGTCGATGTGGTGCGTGCTTTGCTGCGATCGCCGAACCTGGCGGAGGCGATGCCGAGCGATGGTCGGCAACGCCTGTACATGGCGATGGCCTACGTCCTGGTCGAGACGGGCCTGCTGCTTCCGCCGCTGTAGAAAAAGAAAACCCCGCCGCGACCGAAGTCGGGGCGGGGCCTCCTAGCGCAACCGAGGTTGCACGGGTGATGGGCTAGATTAGAAGCCCATGCCGCCCATGCCGCCCATGCCGCCCATGCCGCCCATGCCGCCCATATCGGGAGCAGCGGGAGCCGCACCGTCGTCGGCCTTGGGCTTGTCAGCCACGAGAGCCTCGGTGGTCAGCAGCAGACCGGAGACGCTGGCCGCGTTCTCCAGAGCAGTGCGCACGACCTTCGTGGGGTCGATGACACCGGCCTCAACCATGTCGCCATAGCTCTCGCTCGCGGCGTTGAAGCCGAAGGAGCCGGAGCCCTGGGCAACCTTGTCCAGGACCACGGAGCCCTCCATGCCCGCGTTGCGAGCGATCTGACGGAGGGGCTCCTCGGCGGCACGCCAAAGCAGCTTGGCGCCAGCGCGCTTGCTCTCGCTGTCGAGCTCAGCCTTGTCCAGCTCAGCGCGAGCGCGGAGAAGGGCCACACCACCACCAGCGACGATGCCCTCTTCACGGGCGGCGCGGGTCGCGTGCATCGCGTCCTCGACGCGAGCCTTCTTCTCCTTCATCTCGATCTCGGTGGCAGCACCGACGTTGATGACGGCGACGCCGCCGACCAACTTAGCGAGACGCTCCTGCAGCTTCTCGCGGTCGTAGTCGGACGAGGTCTCGCCGATCTGCGCCTTGATCTGCTTGATGCGCGCCTGGATGTCGGCCTCTTGGCCGGCACCGTCGACGAGCGTGGTGTTGTCCTTGTCGGTGGTGACGCGCTTGGCGGTACCGAGGTCCTTCAAGGTGAGGTTCTCAAGCTTGATGCCGAGGTCCTCGCTGACCACCTGGCCGCCGGTGAGGATCGCGATGTCCTCGAGCATGGCCTTACGACGGTCGCCGAAGCCAGGAGCCTTGACGGCGGACACGTTCAGGGTGCCGCGCAGCTTGTTCACGACGAGGGTCGCGAGGGCCTCACCCTCGATGTCCTCGGCGATGATCATGAGCGGACGGCCAGCCTTGGCAACCTGCTCGAGAACGGGCAGGAGGTCCTTCATGTTGGAGACCTTCTTCTCGTTGAGGAGAATGAAGGGGTCGTCCAGGACAACTTCCATGCGCTCCGCGTCGGTCACGAAGTAGGGGGAGAGGTAGCCGCGGTCGAACTGCATGCCCTCGACGAAGTCGAGCGTGGTGTCGAGGCTCTTGGCCTCTTCCACGGTGATGACGCCGTCCTTGCCGACCTTGTCCATCGCGTCAGCGATGATGTCACCGATGGTGCTGTCGCCGTTCGCGGAGATGGTGCCGACCGAAGCGATGTCCTTCTTGGTCTTGCAGTCCTCGGCCTGCTTGTGCAGGGCGGCGACAACCTGGGTCACGGCCCAGTCGATGCCGCGCTTGAGCTCCATCGGGTCGTGGCCGGCCGCGACGAGCTTGAGGCCCTCGGTGTAGATCGCCTGAGCGAGCACGGTGGCGGTGGTGGTGCCGTCACCAGCCTTGTCAGAGGTCTTGGAAGCAACTTCCTTAACCATCTGGGCGCCCATGTTCTCGAACTTGTTCTCAAGCTCGATCTCTTTGGCGACGGACACGCCGTCCTTGGTCACGAGGGGAGCGCCGAAGCTCTTCTCGATGACGACGTTGCGGCCCTTGGGACCGAGGGTGACCTTCACCGCGTTGGCGAGGGCGTTGACGCCGCGGGCAATCTCGTTGCGCGCGAGCATGTCGAAGTGAATTTCTTTAGCAGCCATAATCTATGTCTCCTTCGCCTTACAAATCAGCTGTCGAAGATGCCGAGGACCTCGTCCTCGCGCAGGATGATGTGCTCATCGCCGTCGACCTTGATCTCGGTGCCGCTGTACTTGCCGAACAGCACCTTCTCGCCAACTTTGACTTCGAGAGCGCGGGTGTTGCCGTTGTCCAGCGCCTTGCCGTTACCGACGGCAACAACCTTGCCCTCGATCGGCTTCTCTTTGGCGGAATCGGGGATGATGATGCCGCCCTTGGACTTCTCGTCGGCTGCGATGCGCTTGACCAGGATGCGGTCCTGGAGGGGACGAAAATTCGCCATTGATACGCTCCTCGTTCGTTTAACGAACTAAAATCGTTTAGGTTTCGGGATTCGTTTAGCCACCCCGGGTGGGTGGCTGCTAACCTGGCCCTGGGTTTAGACACCCCCGCTGACACCGTCAAGGGCCGAATCGACTTTGATCCGACGAAAAATTAGGGCCGGGGCACGAGGGTGATGGACAGGGACTCGGGCGGGCCCGAGGAGGCGCGGGCGGCCACCATGGCCCCAGCCGCACCGAGCACCAGCCCCGCGGCCACCGCCCATACCCAGGGGGCCTGCCACCAATCTTGGGGCTCCGGCACGGCATCGAGGCTGCTCAGCGGGGGCTGGGGCGCGATCAGGGCGGGGGCGAGGCGGCGCGGCCAGGCTTGGGCACTGCACCCCAGCGCGGTGGATACGGCCACCGCCAGGCTCTCCGCGCGGGCGTCGGGGGCCCATCCGGTGCCCCCGGTGGACGACCACAGCCGCACCGCCACCACCGGTGTCGCGTTGGGGCTGAGGCGGGGTGCGAGGATCAGCTCCGCGACTAGGGCCTGGTCGGCGGGGGCGCGATCTGCCAGCTGGCGCAGCTGCTTCGGGATCTGCGCCGACTCGGATCTCAGGGTCGCGGCGAGCTGCTCCATGGCATGGCGACCGGGATCGTCCCGCAGGTGCACCCGGCGCAGGTGCGTCTCTCCGCCATCGATGCGGATGGAGGACAGGTGGCTCTTGGCCCCATCGGCGCTGACTCGAAGCAGGTGGCGTCCGACGGGCACCGCGTCCAGCGTCAACGGGGCCGCCCCGATCGGCTGGCCATCAAGGTAGGCCAGGGCCCCGGGCCAGGGCCGCTGCATACGCACCTCGAGTCGGCCGGTGGCGCGCTGCTCCCGACTTTGGCGGGTGGCTGCGAGTTGGGCGATGAGCCGAGGATCATAGCGATCCGGGCGCAGAGAGAGCCCGGGGTCGAGGTCCAAGGCACGATGCAGGCGGGCTTGCACTGCCTCACCTGCACCGCGCGCGAGGTAGATCGCCGCGGCCAGCACGTGAGCACGCGCCAGCACCTCAGTCGCCTGGGGCTCCTGATGCACCGAGACTAGGCCCGCGCTCACCTGGGCTACGGCCGCCAGTGCGGCCTCATCGTCCAGGTCTTTGAACTGGCTCTCGGCCTGCTCGAGGCGCACCCGCGCCCGCAGCACCTTGGCCCCTCGTTCGTCCGCGCCGCTTTCGGCCGTGAGTGCGTGGCGGGTGGTGGCCAGCGGCAACAGCGTGACGCGCCGCTCAAGCAAGGCGCGCAGCCTGTCTTGCACTGGCGGAATCTCGTTCTCTAGCTCGGCGTCCGCGGTCGTGACTGCCAAGACCACAGGCGTACGGGCCCCAACTTCAGGGCAGGCCCCCAGGAGCAAGGCAAAGCCCAGCCCGAGGCTCAGCATGGCGGACCCCCATCGCTCATCGCTGGTCCCAGGTATACACGTGCACGGCCGCGTCCGGACGAAGATCTGCGAGCTGACGGACCAGGTCCGGCCCCAGGGCCGTCACCAGCACTACGACCGCCTGATGAGGCTGCATCATCCCGGTCACTGGCTGCGGCTGAGCGCCGAGGTCTGCGATCCGGTCGCGCAATACCGGTCGAAGGGTTCGGGCGGGGTCCAAAAGGTCCTCGGCCAGCGCGGTCGCGGCGCTGGATGCGTCCTTGAAGCTGAGGCTGACGGCGCGTGTGGCCGTGGCCACCGCGCCCGCCCAGTGCGGTTCTGGGGAGCGCTGGCTGACGGAGCGTACCTCGTCGAAGATTCCCGCGAGGCTCCTGGCCTCCTGGCCCACCGTTGCGCTGCGTGTGAACTCGAACATGTGCGGAGTCCAGCGCGCGGAGGGCCCGAGCAGGGTGGCCGCGATGCTGGCCGCAGCCTCGGTCGGCACATCGCGCGGCCGCCACGCAAAGTGCAGGTGAGCCTGCGAGAGGTCCGGTCGGTCAATCACGATGATCTGCAGCCCCGTGGGCTCAGTGGGGCCTTTGGAGAGCGCCCGGGATACCGTCGCCGTGGAGGCCGGTAGCAGCTGGGCCCATGTACCGGGCTGCAGGCTTGCCTGTGCGCCGCTCAGCACGATGCCCAGGCGTTCCCGCTTCAGGGTCGCGGCGATGAAGAGCTGAGCCTCCGCCGCGCTGACGCTCAGGATGTCTGGGACCTCCCCCAGGGTGGCCGGTGCACCCAGCAAGACACGTTGCGCCTCCATGCGTGCGAGGGCCACAGGGTCCCGGAGCACGGTGAGGCGATCGCGCAAGGCGCTGCGAATGGCTGCGCTGAGGTCCGCGTCGGTGGGGCGCAGCGCGGCTAGGCGACTGAGCGCGTTGTGGGCGAGCGCTTCAAGTCGCGGCTCGGGCCCGGCCAGGGCCACGATGAGCCCTTGCCGCGTGCGCCGTACCGAGGCCGTCGGTCCGAGGTTGGGGGCCGTCTGCAGGTGAGATTGCAGCAGATGCGCGGCCACCGCGCCCAGCCCCGCCTTGCCGAGCGGATCTGGGGGTGTGCTCAGGACCAGCCGGGCCTCAGCCCAAGGCGGCCCCGCCAAGGGCAGCCGCAGCACCTCGCCGCCGCCCTCGCTGGGGGTTACGCTCAGCCCCGCAGCCGTCTGCGCCACCAGTAGCAGGGCCAGCATCATGGCGCGCGGGTCCTCACGACCACGGCAGGGGTGGAGGCTAGACTTTGGGCGAGTGCCCGCAAGGCAGGCTCCTCGATGGCCTCGATGGCCGCCCACGACTCCGGCAGCGCGCTCAGGTCCTGGTACAGGATGAGGGCCTCCGCCGCGGCTTGAGCCCGTGATTCCAACCCCGACCATGCCGACAGCTGCGTGGAGCGCAGGGCCAATTGCATGCGCTCCAGCTCCAGGCCCGTGGTGCGTCCCTCACCGATGGCGCGCAGCGCGTCTCGCATCTCGGCAGCAGCCACGGTTGCAGAGCGCGTGGGGCCCAAATTGACGAAGGCCTCGAGGCTGGCACCGGCGGGGCCGGCTTCGACGTGCACTTCGGCGCCGAGCGCGAGATCGAGCCGGGTGAGCGTATTGAGTCGGGCCTGGGGGCCGGCCCCGAGCAGCTGCGCGAGGCCCTTCAGGCGGGCCACGGTGGTGGGCGTGGGGTCGGCCCGGGCCCAAGCGATCACCGCGGCCCCGGCTTCGGCCGGGGCCACGACCTGCAGGGGCGCTCTGGGCCCAGGCCCAGGACGGGCATGCCTGAGGGCAGGGCTGGGTGGCGCCGGGGGGCCGGCCAGCGTAGCCCGGGCGATGGTGAGCATCTGCGCTCGATCGAAGGCCCCGGCGATGACCCACACGGCCCGACTCGGTTGGCGCCGGAGCCTTGTGGCGTCTTTCGGGGCGGGCGGGCCGGCGACGGCCTGCCAGTACGTGCGCCGCAGCCGCAGCCGAAGGTCCTCGATGGCGCTGCGATGAGGGCCTGGTCGGGCCGTGGGCCAGCTCGACATCACGCGGCGCAGCAGCTCGGGTCCGTCATCCTGGGCGACAGTCCAGCCCGCCCCGCTCAAGTCACGGGCGGTGCCCCGCCACGACTGGGTGGGGGTCCTGAGCGGACGGCGCGGCCACCCCGCTGACCAGCCACCGACCTCCTGCAGCGAAGTGTGTGCCCAGCCCCAAGGCGCCCAGGCCTGCACCGCCACCGCAGGGCTGCTTGCATCATGAAGGAGTAAGAGCGCGGGGCCGGCTCCAAGCCGATAATGCTCCACGGTCCAGCCGGCGAGCTCGATGACGTCCACGATGGACCACATCTGACCCTCGCCGCCCTGATTGGCCGTGCGAACCGCCTGACGCACCTCCGGCGCGAAGCTCGGAGTGGCAAGCACAACCGGACGGATGTCAGGGCTGCTTGCACATGCCAGTATGGGTAGGGCGAGCAGGGCGCCCGCCCACGCAGACCGGTGGCCTGAGCGGCCGCAGGGTAGCCTCACTTGGTGGGCAGAGCGGGCGCTTCGGCGACCGCGTCTTGGCCGCCCCGGCGCGAAACGAAGAGGCTTCGGTAGCTGATCATCTTCTCATCCACGCGGGCCACCACGAGTACCTTGTTGAGCCCCTCATCGAGCGGCAGCCTCACGGAAAAGGGCAGGTTCACCGCGGCCTCATCGGGGGCGGTCCATCCCTTGGGTTTTGGGCCCTCGTCATTGGCCGCCTTGGGCTCGGCCAGACCGCTCTTGAAGAAGATCTTCTCGTCGTTCAGCAGCACATACATGTCCCTAAGGGAGCGACCGTTGACGCTGCCCGTGAGCAGCGCCACGTCCGAGTCGACCACCGAGCCGCCCGGATCATTGTGCAAGGTGATGGTCGCGGGCCGACGCAGGGGCGAGAAGGTGATCTTGCCCTGCGGGGCTTTGACCCTCGATGCCCGGCCTGTCGCAGCGGCGGGCAGCCAGCCAAGGAGGTCCTCTGCGAGCTGCACTCGGACAAAGTCCCCCACCTGGCCACGAGAGGGTAGCTTGGCCCCCTTGGCGACCGTCGCGATGACCGAGCTGTCGCTGTTGGCCGCTGCGAAGACCTGAGCCTCTCGCTTGAGGCTGACCCCCGCGTTCTTGCGCGACGCTTTGAGTGTATTGCTGACCTTCTTCGCGGCCGTGAGGTGGATCTCATCCTCCAACCACTCGCCGGTGCCGGAGTCATAGATCGTCAACTCCAGCGGAAGGGTGGGGAGCTCACCTTGGGCCTTTGGAACCCTGAAACGCAGCTTGCCGACCCGAGTCTCTCCGGACTTGATGGGCCCGATGGATGCTCGGCCGCGCTCTAAGAATAGGTTCTCTTGGGCCGCCGACTTGAGCCTCAGGGATACGTCATCGGCATCGCCGGGGCCTGTGTTCGTCACCAGCACCATGAACTCCACGCCCTCACCCGACTCGAGGCGTCCGTCGCCGTCGCCGCGCTTCGTATCGTCGAGCACCCAGTGATAGGCGAATTGAGGGTGGGCCACCTCCCGGGTCAGCACAGGCAGCGTAGACTTTTCGGTGATGGGCCCACGCTCCGAGGTCAAAGCCAGGGTCACAAGGTCGGACCGCGAAGAGGCGTCCTTGGGGATTCGGGCCGTCACAGACCAGCTGCGGCTCTGTGCGGGCTCAAGATAGCCAAACAGGAACTCTCGCCCCTTAAAGGCGGGGTGCTCTGACTCAAGCACACCTCGCAGGCGGTACAGAGGTACGCCGCTGGTATTCTTAACGGTCGCGGTGAGTTTGACCTCTCCGCCTGCCTGCACTTTGTCGCTGCCTTCGATCTCGAGCTTGACCTCGGCGCGAAGGCCCAGCTTCTGCAAGCCACCTTCCTTTGAGGCCAGCGGACGCCAGTCTACTTTCAGCTCCTGGATGCGCTCAGAGATGCGCTTTTCTTCATCCGCTTGGCGCGCGTCGAAGAACTTGCGCCCGCGTTGCAGGGTCTTACTGCGTGAGGGCGCACCGGCGGAGAGCAGATACTCTCGGGCCAGCTTCACCTGATAGTCTTCCTTGAAGCCGTCGACGTCTTCTTCTTTGTCTTCATCGTCCTTATCCGCCTTGAGCAGGTAAGTGAGGTCAAAGGTTGGTTTGTCGGAGACGTAGTCTTGGCCCGCACGATCGAGGTGCTTGTCGAGGTTCTTTTCGCGGTGCCCCTGAGGCCGGTAAAACAGCCGCACGCCCTTATCCTCGATCCACGCCGGGGACAGGGCTACGTCGGGCGTGATACCCTCGTTTTGAATCGAGATACCGTCTGGGATCAGGTATTGGGCGATGGTCAGCTTGAGGGCTGAGTTGTCGGCGAAGTCATAGAGCACCTGCACCGAACCCTTGCCAAAAGAGCGCTCACCAATGATGACCGCGCGGTCGAGGTTCTTCAAGGCGCCGGCCACGATCTCTGAGGCCGAGGCCGAGCCCTTATTCACCAGCACGGCCATGGGCAGGGTGCTCTCGGTGCCCGACCAGCGGGCCCGCTTGGGCTCCCGCAACTTATTACCGTAGCCCACGGTGGTCACGATATCGCCCGATGTCAGGAACTTATCGCTGACACGAATCGCCTGCTCCAGCAGGCCGCCCGGGTTGTTGCGCAGGTCGAGCACGAGCCCATTGAGTTTGCCGCCGGCCTTCTTGGCGAGCTTACCAAGCTGCTCCTCGAGGTCCTTGCCGGTATTCTGCTGAAAGTTCTTAATCTTGATGTAGCCGACGTTCTTGGAAAGCAGCTCGCTTTCGACCGACTCGATCTTGATGCGCTCCCGTACGACGACGAAGCGCTTGGTCTCGTCCCAGTCCTTGCGGTCTACCCAGATGGTGACCTTCGAGCCTTCGGGGCCCCGCAGGAGCCGCACGGCCTCTTCGATGGCCATGGAGACCGTCGATACATCGCCGATGCGGCTGATGACGTCGCCGGCCTTGAGCCCGGCCCGAGAGGCGGGGGTATCATCCAGGGGCGAGATAATCGTGAGTTTGGCGTCCCGCACCGAGATCACGATGCCCAGGCCTCCGAACTCTCCCTTGGTGGAAGTCTTCATCTCCTGAAAGGCCTCTGGCTTGAGCAAGACGCTGTGCGGATCTAGCGTGGAGAGGGCGCCATTGACGGCGGCGTACTCGATCGCGCGCACGTCCTTTTGTTCGGGCAGGTTCTTTTCAAAGAAGCGGAAGACTTCGCGCAGCTTGAGGTTGATCTCCCAAAGGCTCTCCACATCGTCGATGAGCAGCTCCTTTTCCTGGTCCATGACCCGGATGCGCAACCTGCCTTGCCCGATCTCCTCGACCATGACCTCGGCGACCTGGCGTTCAATCTCGTTGAGCGCAGAGACCAGCATCTCCTTGGGGTCGATGCGCGCGGGGTCTACGTAATTGTCTTTGACGTGAAGGGCGACGTTCGAAAAGACGCTCAGCGATGAGATGCGGTAGCCGCGGCTGCCGATGCCCCCGCTGGCGTCGGCCAGAAGTTCCCCGTCCTCGCCTGCGGCGGCCAGCACAGCGGCAAGATCTCCGTCGCGGGACTTGGCGCGTGCGTTCGACACCTCATAGCCCCCATATGCGAGTCCGCAGGAGACGAGGGCGATGGCTAAGAATCTAAGCTGCATACAGGTTCCTCAGTTATTGCTCGAGTTCAAGATTCGGAGCGGTCCGCTGTAGCTTGCGGTGGCGCGCTTGGCTCCGATAAGAACCTCGAAGTCGAAGCTCACGCGGCCGGACTTGCCGATCGCTTCAGGAATGTCGACGTCGTAGAGCAGGATAAAGCTGCCCGCCAGGAAGCTGCGCACGGTCGTCAAGGTCTGCTCGATGCCGAAGACGCTGCTTGGATAGTAGGTGCCGGACGTGAACGTCGTCAGGTTGTCGATTTCTTTGAGGTTAGGCTCGTTCGGGTCGATCGCCAGACCAATGACGTCGACCACGATCTCAGGCTCGCCTCGGGTGATGTTGGCGTCGACGGCCGCATACGCGAGGTCGTAGTCAATGAGGGCCTCGGCCGGCGTGCCGGGCGGGGCGTCGCCCGCGATGACGACGATGCGTCCATTGGTGGTGCCGGCGTTGCGCAGGTTAGTGGCGGCGGCGCGGATGGCCGCGAACACGTCGCTACCCCCACCCGCCGGCATGGTGCCCAAGGAGCGCACAATGTCGACGATCTCTTGGCGGTTTGAGAAATCCCTCAACCCGGAGTCTCGGGTGGATGAGTTGACCAAGAAGCGGGTCGGAGTGTCGCTGTACCCGACCAGAGCGACGCGGTCGCGTGCCCTCAGGCCATTGATGAAGTCCGCGACGGCGTCGAAGCGCAGCCCTGAGGGGTCTTTGTCGGCGCTTGCCGCGGAGAGGTCGAGCACCACCACGATGTCCTGAGGGCCGCTGCGAACGTCGCCCTCGCGGCCCCGGCTGTGCAGACGCTGCGCAGTGGTCGCGGTGGGGCTGGGGTTCAGGGCCACCATGTCGGCGCCCACCGCGATCTCCGCGCGGCCGAAGTTGACCATCGTGTAGTCGAGCCCGCCCGAGACGCACAGCTCCGGGTCTTGCTCGGAGTCGGGACAGATGCCCTTGCCATCGATGCCCCAGGGCGCCAGGTGCACCGCGATCGGCCCGCGGTCCCCGTTCGTGAGGGGCTCCCAGGCGAAGACGCCGACCACGTCGAGCCCTGTGAGTTCTGCGTCCGGCACGGGGATTGAGACGGCGGGGCTCCGGAAATCCCGCAAATCTCGGACCTGAATCACGATCTCGTCGTCACCGCGGGCGCGCAGACCCTCGATCACGAAGCCGCCGATATCATCGGTGACCTGGGCCTCGGAGAACTGCAGACTAGGGATTCCCACCCCATTCAGGGCCCGGTTCTCCACCACTATGAGGGCGTTGGGCTCCACCACACCTGTAACCGTGATGTAGCCGCGTTCATTCGGCGGACTGATCTGGATGCGGTCGGTATTGATCGTGAGCCACTCGTTCTCATCGATGTTGCAGTCGTCATCCACCATGCATCGGGTGGCGACGCCCAGCGCGGGATCCGGACAGACATTGTCTTCGCGGGCGACCTCGGTGGCGAGCTGGCAGGTGCCGCGCTCTTGGCAGCAGACGTAGTCGAGTTGCGGTTTGGGGGTGGGGGGGACCCGGAGGTAGACCGGCGCCCCCACCTCGGCGCCAAAAGCGTCCTTGGCTCCCGAAATCTCCAGCAAGTCCCCGGAGATACCGATGATTTTGAAGGTGAAGCTGCCATCATCCTGCACCGGCTGCAAAGTCGAGGTGCCAGCAGGATGGGCCCGCACCAACACGTGCTCGACGCCGTTGGGGAAGGCCCCGGGGAGGCCGCGACCGTTGATGGTGCCCTCGATGGGGAAGAAGACCGAGATCAGGTCCGGATCCGGGGGCGGGATATCAGATCCGGGGGAATCACCGGTACATCCCGCGATCCAGAGCGCGAGCGCGGCGAGGGTGGTCCACCCGCGTGTCATCGAGACCCAACTGCCCATCGTTCTTAGAATGGTAGCGGACCCCAGGCCTGCGGCTCAACTCATCGCCGTGAAAGATCTTGCCGAGGTCAGGGGCTTCGCGATAGCTCCAGCGCCCTCGTCATGCCGGGCGCCCGGGGCATAGGGCCCCAGGGAAGGATTCGGCGCGCGAGGTTGAGGCAGATATGCGTAAGACTCCACTCCAGATCGTGAAAGAAAAGTTCGGCGGCCGTGAAAAGCTCGTCGGTGAGCTCGTCGGCATGGTCGACAAGATGCACGGCGACGACAGCGACGCTTCGGTGAAGTCTCGCCTCATGGGTCTGTCCAACCAGAAGCTGATCCGCCTGTACACGGTTGAGCAGAAGGTCCGTGAGCGCTTCGGCGACAAGGCCAAGATGATCACGCACGTCATGGACGCCCGCAAGAAGGCCGGCCTGACCGCGGACGCGACGCTGCAGACCAAGCTGGAGACCTACTCCAAGGCACAGCTGCTGGACATGACGCGTATCAACTTCGGCACCGCCGCTGTGAAGCAGACCGCAGAGCAGCGCATGGCGAGCAAGCGCGGCAAGAAGCAGCGCGCCCGGGCCAAGGCCAAGATCGGCGCCTGAGTCGGCTACTCCGACCGTCCGCCTCGCACGAGGCGGATGGCCCAAAATCCCATCCCCAACAGCAGCACCGCCAAGGCGATCCCAATGGGACCGCGGTAGCGCTCCGTCATCGGCACCGCACGACCTGCATCCGGTTGGCCATAGCTAGGGTTGGCTCGGACCTCGCTGAGCTGCGCGGCCTTGAACTCCGGGCCAGCGCTGCGGCGCGCCAGGATTTGCTCCAGATCAAAGCGGGCCCGGCCCACGTCCGCCCCCACATAGAGGGTGACGGGGCCCGGCTCCGTGGTGCGAAAGAGGATCGCCTGCTGGCGCCACGAGCCGCGCACCGCGTCGATCTGAAGCGGAGGGTTGTCGCCATTATCAATCTCCAGCCGAAACCAGCGCTTCTTGGCCGCGCGCACGCTGAGGCTGAGGTCTTCGCTCGGCGCCGCGCCGCCCACGCGAAACAGCACACCGGAGCCCACCGCCGGCCACACCTGCTCAAAGGAGGATGACTGGACCTGTACCCGACGCACCAACTCCAAAGGCTGGGCAACGCTGAGGTCCAAGCGCTCAATGGGCAAGCCGGCCTGCCCGGCATCCAGGGTGATGGTTGTGGCGCGTGTCTCCGGGTCCTGAGTCTGGCTCACCACCTTGAAGGCCCGCTCGTCCCGGGGGGCGCGGGCGTGGGGTGGGCGGCAGGCGAAGTCCGCGCCCTCGATGCGGGTCGCGGAGGCGTCCGCGTCCGCGTCTAGGGTGACCCGAACATAGCGGGCGATGCTCTGCGGGTAGCGCACCCGCGAGCGCTCGAAGCGGTGCCCCCCGACCTCTGCGGCGTAGACGATCGAGCCGGTGGCGATAGTCTGCAAGTCATCTTGCGTAGCGCCGGACTCGATAGAGGTGCGCCTGAGGTAGGCTCCGCCCCCGGACAGGCGCAGCGAGACTTCGCAGTGTTCGGTGCCCCCCGGGAGCTCGAAGAGGGCTCGTGCGCCGCCGTTGGGCAGCAGACCCGAGTCAAACATGGTTCCGGGGACCCACTTTGAGGGCCGGTGGGCCGGCACGGCCTGCACCACGAAGGGCACGAGGTTGCCCTTGGCGTCCGCGAGGCGCAGATCCTCGAAGGCAGGGCTGCTTTCGCTCTTGTCGAATAGCTCGGCGGGCACCAGGAGGCGGTGATCACCGGCGGCCTCAACGCCCTGCACGGTCGCCACGTGCTTAAAGCGATGGGCTCGAACCGAGTTCGCTTGGGCCTGGGCCGAGCCGGCGAGGCCAAGGCTAAGCAGGACCAGTCCCGCGCCCGTTGAGATGGAGCCCTTGGTGAACAGCACCTTGAGCCGAGCGTACAAGAATCCAGATACCAACAGGAGGCCTCCGATCGCGGTGAGAACCACCACGCGGTAAATGCGAGACACCTTCCAGACATCCCAGGTGATCAGCTTGCCGATGGTGATCAGCAGGACAACCAGCCCCAGGTAGCGGTGAAAGGGGTCCTTAAAGGCGAAGCCAATGGCCACCAGCGCCACCCCGATGACGCCCAGCACCATGGTGGTGGCTACGTCCAAGGTCGCCGCGCGCGCGGCGCGCGCCGCGTCCACAGTTTGCCAAAAGGCGTCAAACTCTGCCGCGTCGAGCGCCATCGGCGGCGCCACTGGCAGCTGACTCAGCGCCGCCCGCGTTTCGATGATCGCGAAGCTCGTCAAGAGGCCATAGCCCAAAACCGCAACCACGCCTGCGGTTGCAAAGAGCACAGACTCAGGGATGTGCGGCGAGCCGGGTCGCTTCTTCAGGCTGCGCGCAAGCACGCCTGCGCCGACCAAGAAGCCCACGCCCGTTCCGACGAGGGCGTAGGCTCGGGCGTTGAAGAGCACAGGAAGGCTCAGGAGGCCCTCGGCGCCTTGGCTGTAGTAAAAGCGTCTGGTCAGCTGGGCGGCGTCGGCGATGTCGACCGCGGCGAGGCGCCAAAGGGTCGCCGCGGCCAAGATCTGCAACGTCACCAGCCACACCCGGGTGCGGCTTTGAGCGACCACCGTACCTGCGATGGCCGTCAGCGCGGCCCAAAGCACCGTGACTGGGGCCCCCGACAGCCCGAAGGCGATCGCGGTCGCGAACAGCCCCAGCGAGAGGGCGGCGAGGGTAGAGGTCCACGTCTCTAGCGCCGGGCCGCGTCGGTGCAGCGCTGTGGCCAAGCCCAGGCTCACCACGCCGGCGGCCCCGGTGATGAGCGCCCTCAGGGTGGGTGCGCTATCGTGAGTACTGACCATGCCGACCGCGAGGGCGCCCAGCAACGCGCCGCCCAGGGCCATGAGGCCTGTGACCAGGGGCGGCTCTTGGTGCGAGATCTTGATCGCCGCCGCTGCGTGCACGGCGCCCCAGAGCACCGCCAAGCCCAAGAGCGCGGGGTGCCAGGCTACCGCAGGATCCATACGGGCCACGGTGGCGGCGAGCAGGAGTCCAGCCAGAGTGAGGCTTTGACCCACGAGCAGCAACGCAGGTTGCTTTGCGCGGCTGGCCACGAAGGCCGCGGCCACCGATACCAGAGTCACCGTGACGCCGGCCGCGATGGCCCGCTCTTCGGGCAAGAGCATCAAGCAGGCCAGGGCGCCAAAGCTGTGCACCGCCACCTGAGTGCGAATGGCGTCCGCCCGGGTGATGATCTTGGATTGGGCCAGTGCGTCCCTCAAGAACGCGCCGACGTACACCGCGGTCCACAGGCCGAGCAGCACCAAGAGGATGGTTTGATCGCTGCCGCGAGCTTCTTGGCTGAGGCCCACCAGCGCCAAGAAGGCCGCCGCCATCGGCACCATGAGCCAGCGCGTGGCCGCCAGGGCTCGCATGCATACTACGCTGGCCGCACCTACCAGCAGCATCGACGCCCCCAGCGCGATGGGGCGGTCATACAGTAGCGCGCAGACCGCGACGTGCATGAAGACGGCGCCGGTGGTAGCCAGGGGCACGACCCAGTGCTGCAAGGTGGCCTTCGTTGAATCGTCCGGGGTGCGACGCCTGAGGTACAAGGCGCTGAATATCCACTGCGCGCCAAAGAGCGCCGCGAAGAGCAAGGGCACGATGCGGGGCCCAAACTCGTGGTAGGCGCCGACGAGCTCAGCCGGGTCGGAGTCACCGGCCCAGCGCTCGCCGCGATAGTCGTGGACCTCGAAGAAGGTGGCGTACCAGCCGGCCGCCATCAGGTGCACACCGAGCACAGCCAGGCCGATGGCAAAGCGAAACCTGCGTTGCACACTCACGAAGAGCACGGCCGAAGTAAGCAACAGAAGGTATGCAAACAGGGCCAATGGCCTGTCATGGCCCGTCGACAAGAGCTTTGGGGTGAGTAGGCCCGCCACCAGCACGAGCACCAGTACTGCCTCCGCCCGGTAGCGCCAGGACAGCGCGGCGCCCAAGCCCAAGATCACGGCCGTGGCGCCAAAAGCTATCTCCAGGCCGACGAGGTGGTACCAAGCCGCGCTGGCGTAGGCGCTGACGTAGAGGATGGCGAGACCGACCCCGCTGAGAGCGTGCACGTAGCCGGCCGCGGTGCGGGCCCGGATGAACTCCGCAGCGCCGATGACGATGACGCCGGTCATCACACCCGCCAGGACACGTCCCGAGGGCCCGATCCACTCGTTATCGACGGCGTACTTGAAAAAGTACAGCACGCCCAGGACCAGCGCGCCGGCGCCGACCCGAGTGAAGAGGGTCGCCATGCGCTCCTCTAGAGGCACGGGGGGCGGTGGTGGCTCGGCGGGCGGTGGTGGCTC
>Ga0193954_1000643_pt1 | contig 19710 bp, 21 predicted proteins | sample BB_5_MG_FD_140340 | JGI IMG/M metagenome (GOLD analysis project Ga0193954, IMG submission 140340) | Microbial mat bacterial communities from the Broadkill River, Lewes, Delaware, United States - BB_5_MG | ecosystem: Environmental > Aquatic > Freshwater > River > Microbial mats | place: USA...
ATGGTGACCCATCATGGATTCGAACCATGGGCCCACTCCTTAAAAGGGAGTTGCTCTACCAACTGAGCTAATAGGTCATACTATTTTTAGGTGGGCAAAATTATATCTTATTTTTCATTCATTGTCAAGAGTTTTTCAAAATAAAATAGAGTTTTTTCTATTTTAATGCCAAAACTCCATAATTTCTTCGCTGTTACCCCTACTGTGCTTCTTTAAAATAATTATAGAGCATCTCAATTGCTTTTTCTTTGGCTTGGGTTTGTACCTCTTGACGATCACCTTCAAAGAGATTGTGTTCCACTAAAATACCACTTGGTGTCAACACACCAATATAAACCGTACCCACGGGTTTCAACTCACTGCCACCACCTGGTCCTGCGATACCACTCACCGCAAGTGCATAATCACTCCCTGCCATCTTAGCGATACCGACAAGCATCTGCTCAACACAGTGGCTACTTACTGCACCATGCTTTTGAAGGATCTCATTAGAAACCCCCAACCACTCATTTTTGATAGCATTGGAGTAAGTTACTGCCGAACCATAAAAAATATCCGAAACGCCTGCAATGGAGGTAAAAGCAGCAGCAATCTGTCCACCTGTACAACTCTCTGCAAAACTCACGCTTTGTCTGTTTTGTCGTAAATTTTTGATAATAAAGTGTAATTTTTTCATAAGAAGTATTATAGCAAATTGGAGATGAAACTAGGTGATGAATCCAGTTTATGCAAAGGGTATGGAGTTAAATTATCATTCATCACCTATTATAGAAGCCCTAAAGAGCCTCTATGGAGTATTAAAAGCTTGTAGAGATAGAAGCTACAATATGATCTGTAGTGTCGTCTAAGGCATCATTGTAGTATCCATGATACGCTACACCAATATCAAATTTACCTACAGTCTTAGATGCACCTACTGAGAAATAATAATCATCTGTTGCACCAGCTGCATTGTTCATACCAAAGCTACCTGCTACAGTAATCTCAGCAATTGTTTTTACAGAAGCATCAAATTGTACATTGTATGTACCTTCATCACCGTCTTCATTAACTGCGTCAAAGTCATACGAGAATGTAGCACCAAGACCAAAGTTACCAAACTCTTTAGACACACCAACGTATGCTTCTTTTGATGTCTCATCCCAATCATCCGTTACACCTGGGTAAAGATAAGCAATTGCACCAATATCAAAACCAATAGTTGCTACTTCAAATCTATAACCAGCATAAAGATCCAACTCTATACTTGAATTTTCTGTTGCTGTATCAAAGTCACCATTTGATGCCCATGCACCTACATAGAAACCTTTGTACTCTACATCAATTCCACCTTGAATAGCCATATTCCCACGGTTTTGATCCATACCTCTCCAGATATATTTACTAACCATTGCCATATTTGCACTAATTGTTAAATCAGATGTTTCCTCTACTACAGGTGGTACTACAACTACTGGTGGTTCTACAACCTCTCCACCTGCAAAAGATAGACTACTCAATGCCACAATTGAAGCAATGCTTAACGTTAATTTTTTCATTTTTGAAACTCCTTAAAATGTTTATAACGAAATTGTAACACAAAATACAATTTTTTAAAAGCAATTAATTGATTAATTTTTGGGCATAAGTGTTTCAAGTTGATACAAGTCAAATATATATATAATGTTATATTCAAAAATTAAAAAAGGAAATTATATTATGAAGAAGATTGCTCTCTCCCTCGTATCGGCGATGCTTTTAAGCTCTAATGCTTTTGCTGGTGGGCATTTTGTCCCTGTTGTTGAGGAACCTACTGTTGTAGAGACCATTATTGATCCAAAGTATGCAGTCGGTCTTAAAGTAGGCACGTTGGGTCTTGGAGTTGATATCTCTCGCCCAATTACCGATAAACTTAATATTCGTCTCAATCTCAATGGAGCCTCATACAGTGATACACAATGTGAGAGTGATATCGAGTATGATTATGATCTTACCTTGGCAAGTGTAGGACTACTCCTAGACTACTATCCAATGGGCAATGAGTTTAGAGTATCTGCGGGAGCATACTATAATGCCAATGAATTTGAACTCACAGGGCAACCTGCCAATGGTGCTTATAATATTAATGGTACTACCTATACTGCTACTCAAATTGGTTCACTTACAGGTATGGTTGATTTTGATGAATTGGCTCCCTATATCGGTATTGGTTGGGGCAATAGCACCAAAAAAGCAGGTTGGGGCTTCTCAGTAGATGCAGGAATCATCTATCATGGTGATCCAAATGTAGAATTAACCCCTACCTGTGGAACGGCAGTATCGGCAGCTCTTTGTGCTGAGATCACTACCAATGTCGAAGCAGAGCGTTTGGATCTCCTCAATGAACTTAGCGATTATAAAATTTATCCTGTTGTTTCATTTGGTGTCACGTACACCTTCTAATTTCTTTTGTGTATAGCACTTTTCTTGCTATACACACCTCTTCTTGTTCACAGCTCACTCTTATAAACTTTAAAGATTACTTATTATATAATGAAGGTTACTTAAATCAAAAAGGAATTTACAACCATGAAGAAAATTACACTTTCCCTTGTTTCAATTTTTGCTATGAACTCTTTGGCATTTGCAGGAGGGACGATTGTCCCTGTTGTTGAGCCAGTTGTTGAAGTACCTACTGTTGTAGAAACAGTTATTGATCCAAAATATGCAGTTGGTCTCAAAGTAGGAACCCTAGGTCTTGGGCTTGATCTCTCTCACTCACTAACAGACAAGCTTAATATTCGTCTCAATATTAATGGGGCAAGTTACAGTGATTCTTCTACAGAAGAGGGGATAGATTACGATTACGATGTTGATCTCCTTACTGCTGGATTGTTGCTTGATTATTACCCAATGGGCAATGAGTTTAGAGTCTCTGCAGGAGCCTATTATAATGCCAATGAATTTGCCCTCAATGCCCAAGCAAATAATGGAACCTATACCATTGGTGGCAATACCTACGATGCACGCGGTGTAGCACTTAATGGTACGATTGACTTTGATGAGTTTGCTCCCTATATTGGTATTGGTTGGGGTAATAGCACCAAACAAGCAGGTTGGGGCTTCTCTGTGGATGTGGGTGTGATGTATCAAGGAGAGCCTAATGTAGACCTTACTTCCACCTGTGATCCGACACAAGTTGCTGGTGGGACAGGAACCTGTGCAACCATTACAGCCGATGTCAATACCGAAGAAGCTGACCTTATTAATGAACTTAGTGATTATAAAATCTATCCTGTTGTTTCATTTGGCGTCACCTATACTTTCTAAACCCTTATATCGCATCAATGTACCATCCATCTTTTGGGTGGTATAGAGACTCGTTAACTCTAGCTTGATACAATTGCATCAAACACTTATCAAAGGAGGATGGGATGCGATCATGGATTTTGTGGACAGTTATTGTGACATTATCATTTTCTTCTTTGCATGATCTCTTTCTCTACTCTACCCATACCACAACACCTAGCAGTGTGAGCTGTCCTAGCAAAGATACAACACATTGTGAGACAACACAAAATTGTGAAATACATAATTTGTTGCACTTTGTAGCGATTGTTGATCTCAAATCACTGGCTTTTGATCCTTTTGAAACTTTGATTTTAGAGACGTACTACAAGCTACCTACACTCTCTAATTATTACCAAAATCTCTATCGACCCCCTATATTCTCATAAATTTTCATTACACAATCAAACTTTTTATATTTTTTGCCCACTAGGGGTTGACTTATTGATTATTTATAAAGGATAATAATGCGATACATCGTACTTTTAACACTCTGTACACAAATTATTTTTGCCCATACTGTTACGCTCAAAGAGGTGATGCACTCAAGTCACAAACACAACAAATTTACCAAATCCCTCATCCAAAAATCTTTGGCTCTTGAAGCTAAGAACCAAGCCGATACTGCGAGTGACCCTATAGAGGTCTTTGCATCAAGAGGTAGAGCCAATCCACATTATGGATCTAGTGGCTATGAATACTCTGCAGGCTTTTCCAAAAAAATACTTTTTGGAGACATACGCAAAAAAGATCAGAAAATCACACGACTCAAAAATCAAGCCAATCTACTTGAAGAGGAGATGGAGATACGCACCTTCCATCAAGCCATCAAAAATCTCTATCATCAACACTGCATCGATGTCGATCAATACCAAAGCTTACGTCATAACTACAATGACTTTGCCAAACTTTACCGTAAAAAAGCAAAAGCCTATAGCTTTCAAGAGATTTCAAAAACCCAATTGATGCAACTTGATATTGAGAAAAAACGCCTCTATGCCAAGCTCAAAGAGGCAAAGATGCTTCAAGAATACTCCAAACGCTTTTTGCTTTCAAAAGTACATATTCCCTACACAAGCAAAACAAGACTATCTTGTCGTGATAGATACCCTATCAAGCGACATATTAAATTACCCAAAGATCAATTCAAACTCTCCAAAGAAGCTTACAACAAACGCATCGAAAGTACCAAAACATCCCTAGAGAGGCACAATGCCCCCATTGACTCTATTGATCTTGTCGCACAATATGATAAAGAACTCGATACCGACAAATATACCATTGGTCTCTCCATTCCTCTAAATTTTAGCTCAAAACGCTCTGAAAAAGAGAGAGTAGCTGCTCTTTACGACGAACGCTCTACTAGCCTCAAACATGAAGAGACGCTCCATCAAAAAAAGAGCCATATACGTCATATCAAAGCCAAACTCAAAAACTCTGCTATGATGATATTCTCTATGCAAAACAATATTAAAGAGTACCGCTACAAACTCTTGCCATTGATTAAAAAAAGTTATGAATTAGGAGAGAGTTCGCTTATAGAATATCTGCTTAATCGACAACAGTACCATGAACTCAAATCTGAACTTTATCTCACCCAAAAAGAGTACTATCAGGCACTTTTTGCCCTCTACTCTCTCATTGAAACCAAGGAGTAAACAATGAAAACCATCCTAATATTTATAATTCTCTCTATTTTGATTTTGGAGGCAAAAGAGATTACACTTAGCCAAGAACAATCAAACAATTGGCAGATTAAAACAGCCAAACTTCAAAGTGCCAACTCTCTACCTTTGGGCGAATTTATTGTTGAAGTTGTCACTCCTCCCTCTTTGCTAACAACCATCTCTCTACCTTTTGAAGCCAATATCAAAAAACTCTTTGTCGCCAACTTTCAAAAGCTAAAAGAGGGGGAGATATTAGCTGAAGTAACAGGCATACAATGGATTGCCACGCAACAAGAAGCCATTGCCAATGCCATAGCCTTTGAGCAGAAAAAAGAGCAATATGAACGCAAAAATAGACTCTGCAAAGAAAAAATTATTCCTCAAAAAGAGTGTATTACAGCTAAATCTGAACTCAAAGTGCAAAAGAGCAAACTTGCTACTTCCAAGGCACTATTGCATAGCTATGGAGCAACGCAAAGAGATATTGATGTGCTTATAACCAAGCTTAAACTCTCCTCCACAGTGGCACTTAGAAGTCCTATCAAAGGACGTCTCATTGCACTCAATGCCACCATAGGTAAAAGCTCCAACCCCACCGATGCACTTTTTGTAATCCAACAAGAGGGATTTTTATGGCTTGAAGCTGATATTGAAGTCTCTCGCTCCACACATCTAAGTGAAGGACAACAAGTGAGTATTGCATTAGCCAATCAACGCTTTGATACCACTATTTTACAACTCTCCCCCATGCTAAACCCCAAAAATCAAACCCGCCATGTGCGTTTTTTAGTTCCTCATAGCATCAAGCTACTCTCAGGACTGCGAAGCTCTGCAAAAATCAGCTACACAATGCCCTCACTTAAAATCGCTAAAACATCTATTATCAACCATGAGGGTCACTCAATTGTCTTTGTCAAAACGACTCAGGGCTTTAAAGCAGTAACTATAAAAATAGTAGGTGAAGAGGCAGGGTATTATTTTGTAGCCAAATCCCAAGCATTAGAAGGGGAGATCGCAACTACCTCCATTGCAATTTTAAAAAATCTGTTAGGAGAGGAGGATGAATAAGCTTATAGGCTTTGCCCTAGCCCAACGGCTTTTCTTCTCACTACTCGCCCTTGTCTTGCTTGGCTTTGGGGTGAGGTCGTATCAAAATCTCCCCATTGATGCCTTTCCCGATATCTCGCCTACACAGGTCAAGATTATTATCAAATCAAGCGGTATGACCCCTGCTGAGATTGAGTCCCGTATTACCATTCCCATTGAATCCAAGATGGTAGGTATCCCTTATGAGACCATTATGCGTTCAGTTTCCAAGTATGGATTGTGCGATATTACCATTGACTTTGAAGATGGTACCGATATTTACTGGGCAAGGCAACAAGTCGCTGAGAGACTCGCTGATATCAAAGAGGAGCTACCAAACAATATTGAGGGAGGTCTTGCCCCTATCTCTACCCCACTAAGCGATATTTTGATGTTTACCATTGAATCCGATACACTCACACTCAAAGAGAAACGAAGTCTGCTTGATTGGATTATCGCTCCTAAGATTCGCTCCATTGCAGGGGTGGCAGAGGTCAATGCCTTGGGCGGTAAGGTCAAAACCTATGAAGTTATCCCCAATCTTGATAAGATGCGTACCATGGGCATTACGCTCAATCACCTCTTTGAGGCACTCAAACAAAATAACCAAAACGATGGTACAGGACGGGTTTCGCAAGGAGTAGAGTCTATCTTGGTGCGTAGTGTAGGACGGCTTAAATCACTCGATGAGATAGCCTCACTCCCCATTGCCAAAAAAGAGAACAAAGTCATCACCATCGCTCAAGTAGCCCGCGTGGAGATAGGACATCTCACCCGTGCAGGATTTGTGACCAAAAACGGTAAAGGCGAAGCAGTACAAGGACTGGTATTGGGACTAAAAGGCTCCAATACTGCCAAAGTTTTGGATAAGGTCAAAGCCCAACTCAAAGAGATGGAAGCAATACTGCCAAAAGGAGCTAAGATTGATATTTTTTATGACCGTTCAGATTTGGTCAATTTGGCTACAAGTACCGTTAAAACCGCACTTTTTGAAGCGGTGATTTTGATTATGATAATACTGCTTTTAATGCTTGGTAACTTTGCCTCGGCTATTAGTGTGGCACTCATCCTCCCATTTGCTTTGATGATGAGCTTTATTGCCATGGAGTACTTTGGGCTTAGTGCCAACCTTATGAGCTTAGGAGGGCTTGCCATTGCCATTGGGATACTGGTCGACTCTGCTGTCGTGATGGTCGAGCATATCACTGCTGAACTAGGCAATCAAAAACACCACAAACAAAAAAAGCTTCATATTATCTACAACGCTGCGGTGGATATGGCTCCCTCTATCATTACAGGGGTGCTTATTATCATCATTGTCTTTATGCCACTGCTCACCCTTGAAGGCTTAGAAGGAAAGCTCTTTAAACCCGTGGCTCTTAGTATCGTCTTTGCTCTGTTTAGTTCACTTATCTTAGCCCTGACACTTATTCCCGTACTTAGCTCCTTTATTCTCTCCAAACGCCCTGATAAAGAGTCATGGCTTATCAAAAAACTTATCTTTGTGTATAAACCTTCACTTGAATTTAGTCTCAAACATGCCAAAGGTGTACTCTTTAGCGTAATCCTTATTTTTATAGCCTCACTCTATCTTGCCCATAAAACGGGTAAGACTTTTATGCCTACTATGGATGAGGGCAGTATTATTATTGGCGTGGAGATGTTGCCCTCCATCTCACTAGAAGAGAGTAAGGTACTTAATCTCAAAGTCCAACAAAAGCTACTCTCTGCCGTACCTGAAATCAAAGACATTGTCGCACGAACAGGAAGTGACGAACTAGGACTCGACCCCATGGGGCTTAACGATACCGATACCTTTTTGGTACTTCACCCAAAAGAGAAATGGCGAAAACCCTCCAAAGAGTTTGTCATAGAGGAGATTCGTAAAGTATTGGATGATTTTGTAGGCATTGAGTATGGATTTACCCAACCTATTGAGATGCGTGTTTCGGAGATGCTCACAGGCGTACGGGGGGATTTGGCCATTGATATCTTTGGGAGTGATAACGATGAGCTTGAATCAATAGCCCAAAAAATCAAAGTCGTCCTTGAGAGCATTGAAGGCAGTAGCGATGTCTATAAAAAAGCCAACGAAGGCGTTGCCTATTTTGAACTGCACTTTGATAAAAAAGCAATGGCATACCATGGCATCACCCAACAGCAAATCAGTGACTATCTCAAAGTAATGGTGACAGGTGTAGAGGCAGGGATTATCCAAGAGGGTATGCGTCGCATTGATCTGATGGTCAAAGGAGATGCCTCTATTGGTAAATCACTAGAGAAACTCTCCCAACTCTACTACCCCTTACCCGATGCCGTGCCTCTGAGCAACTTTATCAAATTCACCCCCAACACAGGACCCGTACAGATAGAACATGAAAATGGCTACCGAAAAACCATCGTCCAAACCAATGTAGAGGGGAGAGATTTGGTAAGTTTTGTCGAGGATGCCAAAGCCAAAATTGCTAGTGAGGTCAAACTCCCTGCAGGGTATTACCTAAGCTTTGGAGGAGAGTTTGAGAACCAACAACGCGCCGCCTCACGCTTGATGCTTATCGTACCATTGGCTCTATTTTTGGTCTTTATCTTGCTCTTTGTCTCGTTTGGTTCACTCACGCAAGCGACTATGGTACTTACCAACGTCCCTCTAGCCCTTATTGGTGGATTTGCAGGACTCTATCTTAGTGGAGAATATCTCTCTGTACCAGCATCCGTTGGGTTTATCGCCTTGCTAGGGATTGCCGTACTCAATGGGGTGGTGATGGTCAATTATTTCAACTATCTTATCGCTCAAGGGTATGAGCTACGCAGAGCAGTGGTTGAAGGCTCAATAAAGAGGCTTCGCCCCGTACTCATGACAGCAACCATCGCTGCCTTCGGACTACTCCCCCTCCTCTTTGCCTCAGGACCGGGTTCTGAGATCCAACGCCCCTTGGCAATTGTGGTCATTAATGGGTTGATTAGCTCCACACTGCTTACGCTTATTATATTGCCCATACTCTATTTGAAATTTAGTAAGAGAGTAGAGTAGGTCACCCTCTCCTAGATGTTCTCAAATACAGTTTGGGAACAAGGGAAACGAATTACTAGTGATAATATCCTACTATCTCTATTCATACTCTTCTTGGTATTGGATTTCCTTTTTTTAAAGTATGGCAAAAATTTAGTAAATATTCAACGTCCGACTTTTTTTTGTTATGGTTACAAAATTGAAACTATGCGTTAAACTATATTTTAGTGTAGCTAATTATAATAATAAAAAATTTAGGAGACTAGTAGATGAAGTTTAATAAACTTTTAGTTATTGCTACACTATTGGGTACAAACCTACTCTATAGTGCAAGTTTTGATTGTGCCAAGGCATCAAGCAAGGTAGAACACCTTATTTGTGGAGACCATGAACTCTCTATCTTAGATGAACACCTCTCCATCGCCTATCGTAATGCCAAAAAGTATGAAGACCCCAAACGACTTAAATCAGAACAAAGAGAGTGGGTACGTCGTCGTAACTTTTGTGCTACAGTAGAGTGTTTACAAAAATCTTATGTAGTACGCCTTAAAACATTAGAAGATTATGCAAAAGGAGTGCAACCCACACCATGGAGTGGTACATTTGAACTTGGACATGGTGATAATAAACTCATTATTAAGCCATCTATGGCATTTGCTTATAGCAATATTGGAGCAAGGGGATTTGCTTGTGATATCAAAGGAAAATTTACAAAAGTGGCTGATAAGTTAGAGTTTCATGATAATGAGAGTGATTGTCATCTTAAAGTAACTGTTGTAACTCAAAATATGTTGCACCTTGAAGCCACACCTTGTCAAGTCAACTATTGTGGTATTAATTCAAGTGCCCAGAGCGGTACTTATAAGCGTACAGCTAAGTAGTGAAATATATTTATAGTTTACTCTAATTTAAAATTTTAAAGGATAAAAATGAAATTAATGAAATCTTCTGTTATGGCTTTTCTTTTGGTGATTGGCTTTGGTGCAAGTGCAAATGCAAAGTGTTATAAATTTGCTAATACAGGTGGTGATGTCGGTGTATGTGTATCGGGTGATGGTTCCCAATCTCGTAAAAAAGCTAAAAAAATCTGCGATAGCAAAGTGGGCAATTGTGGAAATATCACCTCCTCTTCATCACGATGCCACTCTAATAAAGGCAAGTGTTATGACGAAAGTGGAAACGCATCAAGAGATGCAAAAGCAAACTAATTAAAAAAGAGGGTTCTTGCCCTCTTACTATCAACCAATCTAAAACAATAATAAAAACAATTATGGAGAATCTATGTACCGATTAATCGCTACTCTTATGATACTATCGATGACTACAAGCCTCTATGCTCTTGGAGAGCCAACTTTTAAGGTTACACCTATTCAAACTGTTGCATGTGATGATTTACCCAATAATCTATCCTTTAAATTCAAACCTTTTGGTTACTCAAAAGGCTTTCAAGTACACTACCTTATTGAAGGAGAAAATCTTGTAGCTATCAAAAAAGAGTCTCTAAAAGTTGAATATATTAAAGGCAAAGATGGCAAAGACATTTCAAAATTACGCGGAAAAGATACTTATAAACTTGGATCATTTCCAAAAGTGAGTGATGATGGAAAGTATGCACTCTTCTCTGTAGCATCTAAAAGTAACCAATTTGGAAAAGTAGATTCATTAGAACTCAAAGGCTCCATTACTCTCTTTAGTGCCTCTAAAAACGAAAAAAAGAGTCTTGAAGCCACAATAGGTACTACACAAAAGATTGGTCCTCTTAGCATTACAGTGAGTCAAGACAAATACAAAGATAGTCGTATTGTAGTTGATGTATCCAATGCACATGCACTCATTGATCTTAAGCTTATCGATGGAGACAAAGAGTATAAAGCAAAAAATAGCTCATGGAGAAAGCAATCTAGACACTACAAGTTTGAGAAACCTAAAAATACCACATTCACACTCAAAGCCTCCTACTGGATTGAGATGAAAGAGCTTAGCATACCTTTTGGTATACAATAGATATTTGTTATCCCAACATAATTAATGAGGCACTGCTAAAACAAAGCAATCTTTGAGGGGTCTTTTTCAAGCCCCTTAGTATTTTTCACACGCTACATTAGACATATCTAAAGAATAAATATTATGACTGGATTAATCTTATTAAACTAAACTTTTTTTTAGTGTAAGTAAATATAATAATAAAAAAATTTAGGAGATACCCAATGAAACTTAATAAACTTTTAGCAGTTACTTTGCTACTTAGTTTCAATCTACTCTACAGTGCAAGTTTTGATTGTACCAAAGCATCAAGCAAAGTAGAACACCTTATTTGTGGAGATCATGAACTCTCTATTTTGGATGAACATCTTGCCATTGCTTATCGTAATGCCAAAAAGTATCAAGAGCCCAAACAACTCAAATTAGAACAACGCACATGGATGGGGCGTCGTAACTCTTGTATTACCATCTATTGTTTGAAACAGTCCTATAGTAATAGATTAAAAATATTAGAAGGGTATGCAAAAAGGAGTGAACCAAAACCGTGGAGTGGAAAGTTTGAGATGGGAACGGACTTAATTGAGATTAAGCCTTCGATGAGCTTTCAATATAATAGTGTTGGTGGACAAGGACATACCTGTGATATAGAGGGAACATTTAGAAAAGTTGCCGATAAGCTTGAATTTCACGACGATGTGAATGATTGTCACCTTAAAGTGAGTGTTATTAGCTCAAATATGCTCTATCTTGATGCAACTCCATGCCCATATTATTGTGGACTCAACGCTATGGCAAGTAGTGGTAAGTTTCAGCGAATTGTCAAATAGTAGTTCTAGTATCACTGTTTGTCTCGTTACGCAATTGCATTGCGTAACGCATACATTAATCCCTACCTATCATCGGCTTATTCATTCCCAAGTGTAACTTGGGAACGAGAGTAAAAAGCTTTGTTTTGATATTAAACTAAACGTGTACTTCTAAACCAATAACGATGTCCTTTGGGGCAAATTGATTAAAGCGATTATACTTTGTAACTCTTTAAATTATCTAACGTGTTTTGGCATTAAAATACTCTATTACTTCTGCATGGGTTTTGCAAAGGTTTTTGTATGAGAGGCAGTAGATCTTGACTCCTTTTGAGTTGGTCTTTTTGATAAGATTTTTTGTATCCCAAAGGGATTGTCCCATATCATTGGTAAAATATTTACCGCCCATTAGATCATAAGCATACTGATTGAGGGTTGTTTCATCAATCTCTATCTTTTTGCTACTCTTATCTTCTTTGTAATCAAACGTAAGTCTCTGGATACAAGGCAAATTCTCATCGGTTTGCAGCCCAGTTTCATTACAGCTTCTATCAATATTTTTGTTTTCATCAAGCATTGTAATAGTCGTATCGCTAAAAGTATAAAAGGTTTTGCCGTTGCCATTGATATCGATTAGATCACTGAATGCCCCCTTGTAACTTGCACCGCATCCAGCGGTTCCACACATCCCTATCTCTGTTTGACCTGAGCTTTTGATGATAATATACTCTTGTGTTCCTGTTCCTCCCATCCAGTTAAACCACGCTTTGCCAATAAAGGGAAGTGGCAAAGATTTCGCTCCTGCTAAGGTAGCAATCAATAGCAATAAAATACCCGATTTTTTCATCTTTTCTCCTCGTATTTGATTTTATAGATTGTTATTATAGAGAATAATTATTATGATTGGATTAATTTTATTAAACTAAACTTTGTTTTGAGTGTAAGTAAATATAATAATAAAATTTAGTATTTTACGGGTTGGACGTTGAATATCCACTTTCCCCCATTGTTGTAATTTAACACACCTAGTCTGACCCTTTTTATACAATTGCATTGTGGAGTGCTTAGATATTCGTTGATTATACTCCAAATTTTTATCTTTTTGAATCTCAATTTTATCGTGATAAGGTTCAATTAGGTGCAAAAAATCTTGAATAAAACTATCTTGGATATTAAGTGTTAAAGTTTGCATCACTGACTCCTTTTTTATTTCAATATATAGCACATTAAAATGAGTTATATCTTTTTAAAGCTCTGCAACGCCTCTTTGATATGCTCTATCATTATTTTGGGTGCGTAGGGCAATAGGACTAATATCTCTCGTATAAAGGGTTGCCCCTTCAAAATCTTTTATCAAATTGTGTTTTAATACAACTAAAAAGGATAAGGTATGCAGACTATATCAATAGATGTTCAAGATAGTTATGTTGATAAAATTTTGGATTTTTTGAAGCTTCTACCGCAAGATGTCATTAAAATTAACGAACCTATCCAAAATGAAGATTATGAAGAGGAGCTATTCAAGCGAGTAGAGGAGATCAAGAGCCAAAAGGTCGAGCCAATCACCCGTGAAGAGCTTTTTAATGAGCTTTAAAGAGAAGTTTCATCCCAGAATCAAACACGACTTAAAAGCAAATGAGAAAACTTTTATAAAAACCTTCAAAAATGAATTGGGCAATAGAGGAACCTCCTAAAAACTATAATTTACAAACACTCTCAAATCCTTAAACGACTCATCTGCAAAACTTTTATCCTCTATATCACTGTATATTACTTGAAGACTGAGGTTATCATTGTAGTTATACTCCAACGCAATATCAAGTTCGGTAATATCATCAAGCAACTCTCTCTCAATTGTGAGGTGATTAAGGCTTAGTGTTAGATCATCCATACCAACTACAGCAAAATCAAATGATCCACCAATTAAAAATGCTTTGGCATTGTCACCTCCATCGGGGATAGTGATGTGTTCAGAACTTGTCAAAAATGGACCCCCACCAAAGAAGTTATCAGCACCAACTCCATCGACCTTATTGTAGGCAAGTGTTGTAGTAAGCCCCCACGGTTCATAGCTTGCTTCCATTGATGCCCCATAGATGGTTGATTGATCGCCATTTTCATAATCTTGAATGCTGTATTGTCCTGCAAAGGCTAAATTAATCTCATTTAGTTTTAGATTATAATTGGCTTCAAAGTATGCAAGTTTGGCTTGGTTTGGGATAGAGTAAAACCATGCCTTTAGCTGTGTGTTTTTAAATCCACCATACGCTCCACCTAGTATCCATACACCATCATCTCCATTCATATCACTAAAACTCTGTGGCTCATCACTGTCCACTCCACTCCATTTATTGAAATAAGCAAAGACTACTTTATTACGTTTTTCTATATCTTTATACATTAATGTTGCCCCCTCAAAAGTGTTAGGTATCATCCCAATATCATCCATGTTGGCATAAGGGCTATCGAACTCTTGACGACCTACTTTGAGTGTGGTTTTTTCTATCTTTGCCTTAATATAGGCTTCACCTAAAATGGTGTAAGAGTTATTGTCACTGCCATAAAATGGTACACCAATATTGTTTGTATCCATCAAGGCATTGGTAGTATAAAAAGATGCTCCAAAGACAAAATACCCTTTATGTCGCAACTCAATATTGAGTTTTCCTCCTAGAGCCATATCATTTTCATTTATCGCATTATTCTTAAAGTTTTGGTATCCCAATCGCAGGTATCCACTCTGCTTAAGCTCCATAGCTTTAATATTAATACTCATTATCATTATTAATCCAAAAAAAACAGCACTCTTCTTCATTTTATTTCCTTTTTTAGTATATTTTTTAGTATTGACACTCATTATCATTTATGGAGCAAACAAAAAAAATTTGCTCCCGTAGGTTTGGCACTGCCAAACCTACGAAGTTTTCTCAACTTCAATCATCTTCATCTCTTCTATGCGTAGCCCCACAAGGGTATCCTCTACATCAAGCTCTACATTTTGTCTGCCCAGTGCAAATTCACGTACCTCTATGTCCACCCCACGGGCAAGCCCAAGGGATTGCAATCGCAGTTTAAGTTCACTAGAGGCATGAATTTGAACAATCTTTGCCCGTTCACCAATATCCATATCAAAAATACTCATTTTTTTCTCCTTAAATCATCAACAATATTCTGTACGTTATAAAGCTTAGTATCCAGGCTGTACCCGTCGTAAACACAAAGAGATAACCCAAATACTTCCAAGACCCTGCCTCTCGTACAAAGACCATTGAGGCCGCCAAACAAGGCAAATAAATCATAACAAAAACAATGAATGCTATCGCTGCAGGGAAGCTAATATTCTCTCTCAACTGCTCTTGTAAATTAGTGTCCGCTTCATCAGTCTCTCCTATTGCATAGAGTATTCCAAGCGTTGAAACCACCATCTCCTTAGCAGCAAGTCCTGTCTCCAATGCCACTGCCATTTTCCAATCCATTCCAAGAGGGGCTACAAGTGGCTCACTGGCTTTGCCTAGTATTCCTAAGTAACTCCCCTCTAAGAGCTTGAGTTGCAGTTCATTAGTAAGAGCCAATTTCTCTGCTTCGACACTAACACTCTCTATTTTTGCTTGGTAACTCTGCTCCAAGGCTTCATTTTTAGGATAGTTACTAGCAAACCATATCACTACGGATGCAAGTAAAATAAACGTCCCTGCCTTTTTGAGATACGATTTAGCTTGAGAGTAGACCGTGTGCCAAATAAGTTTGAATGAAGGCAAGCGATATTTTGGCATCTCCATAACAAAAGGCTCATCCTCACCTTTGAAGACCAAAGAGTGCAAGACCTTTGCTCCAATTAAGCCAAGAATTGCTCCTGTGATATAGATCAAAAAGAGAATATTTCCTGCATTGGAAGCATCAAAAAAGGCAGAGATAAAGAGTACATAGATAGGTAATCGTGCCCCACAACTCATAAATCCAATGATAAAGAGGGTTAGCAAACGATCGCGTTCATTTTTGAGTGTACGGGCTGCCATATAAGCAGGAACGGAACACCCAAAGCCTGTAACAAGTGGGATAAAGCTCTTACCATGCAGTCCAAACTTATGAAAAAAGCCATCAAGCAAAAATGCCACTCGGCTCATATATCCTGTGGTTTCAAGCAAAGCAATTCCCATAAAGAGTATCAAGATATTGGGCAAAAAGAGTATTACCGCTCCTACCCCTGCGATAATTCCATCTGAAACGACTAACCCTAAAGTCCCCTCACCCAATACAGACTTGGCTTGGTCTCCCAAATAGGCAAAGGCTTGATCGATATACTCCATTGGAATCGCACCCAATTCAAATGTCAACTGAAAGAGTGTCCACATAAAAAATAAAAAGATAGGAATACCAACAATTTTATTAATCAAGATATTATCAATTTTTTGGGTAAGATTTTTTGCTCGCATACTTTTGGTGGTCATCACCTCCATCTTAGCTCCCTTAGCAAAGGCAAAATGCTCATCGCTAAAGATTTCATTCATATCTTGAGTAGCCGTATGAAGATAAATATGCCCTTTGGCTTCACGAATAAGTGGAGCAATTTCCATCCAAATGGGTTTATCATGAATCGAAGCATATATGTCTTTATCTTCTTGGAGCAGTTTAAGACTCAGCTCACGGTAGCTTAAGGGTGAAGCAAATTTTTTGGCTTTGAGAAAGAAGCTAAGTTTTTCAATCTCCTCTTCGATAAAATCACTGTAGATTACTTTTGAAGGAGCTTTGGCTTTGTTGTGCATGGTAATAATGGCACTTTGAAGCTCTTCTATCCCTATTTTTTTGGATGCACTGGTCTTGATACAAGGCACACCCAAGATGGTAGAGAGTTGCTTCTCATCAATCTCAATCCCCTCTTTGTCCGCTTCATCAATCATGTTAAGTGCGACCACGACCTTTTTACCCATCTCAAGCAGTTCCGTTGTGAAACTAAGGTTACGTTGCAGGTGCGTAGAGTCTACGACATTGACAATAATATCGTACTCATCACTTTGCAAAAAGCTCTTGGTGACTTTCTCTTCAATCGTATAATCAGTAAGTGAATAGGCTCCTGGTAAATCAATAATATCGACACTGTAATCAGTACAGCTCACCTCATCGCAAAAGTTAAAATTTATTTGTGTTTTATCAACCGTCACTCCTGAGAAATTCCCTACTTTGAGCTTGGCATTGGAAATTGCATTTATAAGTGAACTTTTACCAACATTGGGTTGACCCGCAAGAGCCACCTTGATCGTGTTCATTGTGTTTCCCTTCAATTCTTTTAATAATGATAATTGTTATCATTATCGAAATACTACTCTTTTTTTTATAAAAGTTTGCTGAAAAAGTATAAAATTTATCTTATTGTGTGTTTAAAAGTAGTGATTTCGTGGAAACAAAGCCTCTTTGGAGGTGATAATGATAAGGTTCTAAGTAATCCTCATCACCTCATCAAGAGAAGTTTTACCCTCCAAAAATTTAAGCAGTCCATCTTGCTGTAAATCTCTATAACCAAGTGAACGAATATCTTTAAAATCTTTGTTCGCATCAAAACATTTCATCAATTTATCATCAAAAGGGACAATCTCCAAGATAGGAACCCGCCCTTTGTAGCCTCGATATTGGCACGCTTCACACCCTACCCCTTTGCAGGGGTTGAGAGGAGAGCTAACTTTATCCATAAGAGGTTTCATATCGTAAGCTTGGATGATCTCTTCATCTAACTCTATTGGCTCTTTACACTCATCACAAAGTTTACGCACAAGCCGTTGAGCCATCAACCCCACAATGGAGGATTTAAGCAGATAATACTCTACCCCAATATCCATCAATCGACTAATCGCCCCAAGGGCTGAGTTGGTATGCAAGGTTGAAAGCACCAAGTGACCTGTAAGTGCTGATTGAATCGCAATTTCTGCTGTCTCCCCATCTCGAATCTCACCAATCATAATAATATCAGGGTCTTGTCTTAAAATTGATCGAAGAGCCTTGGCAAAGGTATAATCAATGGAAGCCTTGACCTGAATCTGACTAATGCCTTCTAATTGATACTCTACAGGGTCTTCTACCGTGATAATTTTAGTTGCATCATTATGAATGTGATTAAGACAAGCATAGAGTGTCGAGGTCTTACCACTACCCGTAGGACCCGTGGTAAGGAGTACGCCATTGGGCTTTTCAAGCAAAGATTTAAGCAGTGTCAAATTCTCTTCATGCAATCCAAGCTTATCAACTTCAAGTGAAATCGACTCTTTAGAGAGCAGACGCAGTACAAAACTCTCCCCAAAGGCGGTAGGAACACTTGAAGAGCGAATATCGATCTCATCTCCTGCAATTTTGACTGTAATTCTACCATCTTGGGGCAAGCGGTTTTCAGCAATATTCATCTTGGAAATAAGTTTGAGTCGTGCCGTAACAGCTTGTTTGAGATGCTGTGGAATAGTATCGACGGTTTTGAGCATTCCATCGAGTCTATAGCGTACCTTCATCCCCTTAGCAAAAGATTCAAAATGAATATCCGAGACAAAACGTTGCGAAGCTTTGGTAAAGATATTGTTAATAAGTTTAATGACAGGAGCTTCAGAGGCAAGTTCTTTGAGCTTATCAACCTCATCTTCAAAAATTTCCTCAGTATCATCTTCCCCATCTCCATCTTCATAAAGCTCTTTGATATCACGAATCTCCTCATTGGTCGCCAAAAACAGCTTGGGTTCTTTTTGCGTCAATTGATAGATTGTAGAGATGGCTTTATTTTGCAAAGGGTTATGTAAAGCCAAATAGATTTGGTTCTCTTCCTCAAAGACAGGGTAAATATCATGCTCAATAAAAAACCCATGTGCAATGGTATGATTGATCTTGATTTTGTCATTTTTAAGTGAACTATAGAGTGCTAAGTCATACTGTTTTGCCAATGCCCAAAGCAGTGTTTCTTCGGAGATAACCCCAAGATTGAGCAAAACATTACCCAAGTTCCCCCCATACTCTGCAATGATGGATTGAGCTTGGGAAATATCTTCAGCAGAGCAGTGTTGATGCTCTAAGAGTATATTTTCAAGTGAAACGTTTACTCCCATACAGAGATGTCTGCCTTATCATCCTCTCCACCCACTTGTCCATCAGCCCCAAGTGAAAGCAAGTCATATTCATTGCCATTACTTCCAGGAAACTTATAAACATAAGGCTTTTTCCACGCATCCCCTTTGAGAGGTTTTTTAAGGTAAGGGCCATTCCATCCATCAATATCACTGTTTTTATCCCAAAGTACTTTCAGTCCCTCTTCACTCGTTGGGTATCGCCCAATATCAAGCTTAAATGAATCAAGCTGCGAAGAGATAATCTCCATTTGTGCTTGTGTAGTTTTGACCTTTGCGTTATCTAACTTTCCAAAGAGCTGAGGAGCTACCAATGATGAAAGCAGTGCAATAATGACAATAACCACCAAAAGTTCTATAAGTGTAAATGCTTTTCTAGTAAATGTTTTTTGAGTTTGTCTCATAATATAAATTCCTTTATTGTAAGCGCGTAATTATACACTATTTTTTTAAATAGCTTTATGGTCGAAATAATATCGGCTTTTTGCTATAAAAACAAAAATCAAATCAAAGGAGTCATTTTGTACGAAAAAGAGCCAATGACTAAAGTAACTTATGAGAAGTTATCGATTGAATTAGAAGACCTCAAAACCAATGAGCGTATCAAAGAGGTCAAAAGCGTAGCAGACACACACTTTTTCTCGCTACGAAGCTCCAGAGACCGTGAAACAACCATCTCCATTTCGGAGGGTTTGCCAACTAAAAAAGGCATTTTTTCCTCCTAGTTTCATAAAAATAGCTCATTTGTAAAAAGTATA
>Ga0193954_1000645_pt1 | contig 19658 bp, 15 predicted proteins | sample BB_5_MG_FD_140340 | JGI IMG/M metagenome (GOLD analysis project Ga0193954, IMG submission 140340) | Microbial mat bacterial communities from the Broadkill River, Lewes, Delaware, United States - BB_5_MG | ecosystem: Environmental > Aquatic > Freshwater > River > Microbial mats | place: USA...
CTAACTTATCGACCACCTTGCTTTCGACCGCCGCCGGGTCGGCGTCGGGGTAGACCGCGGTCACGGTGATCACGGGCATGTTGACCTGCGGGAAGAGGTTTACGCCGATGTTGGAGTACATGATCCTGTCAAAGAGCAGGAAGATCAGGTTCATCGTCGTCGCAAATACAGGGCGACGGATGCTTACGTCAGAGATCTTCATGGCGTGACTTCCTTCGTGAGCTGCGCCTCGGCGAAGAGCCCGGGGGAGAGTTCACGGGCGGCATTCGGAACTTCGGCGACGACCTCGAAGCTGCGAGTGGTGGGGTCAACGGAGCGCACAATTCGCCGAACCTTTGCGCTCACGGTCTGACCCGTCGCCGCGAAGCGCACCTGCATCTCATCGTCTACGTTGATCTTACCCAACATATGCTCGGGCGCCTGAAGCGCAATCTCCAGTGGGTCTACGTCGGCGAACTCAGCGACAACACCACCGGACATAGTATTGAGCCACTCCCCCGGATTTGCGGTGCTCTTCAAAAGCAGCCCCGAAAAGGGGGCTCGAATCACTGAGTCTGTGACGTTCTTCTTGGCCAGAGCCAGACCCGCCTCGGCCTGGGCGACCTGGGCTCGCGCGATGTCAGATGCGGTCACGGCGCGATCCACATCAGCGGTGGGCACAGCGCCGCCAACCTTCTGGAGGCGGGTGCGTTCACGAAGCGCGCCTGCGGCCTGGGCCTGAGCGGTGCGCAACGCAGCCTCTGAGGCCTGGACCTGCAAGCGCGCCTGCGCTGAATCCAGACGAACCAGAACGGCCCCCTGCTTGACATAGTCTCCTGCCTTAAAGTTCACGGCATCGACCAGGCCAGCCCGCATCGTAGAGATACTACTCACGCGATTGGCTCGGGTGCGCCCGGTGAGGGCCAGCCCAGACCTCTTCGCGACCTGGGCCTTGGGCTCTACCAAGCGCTTCGGCAGCGGCTGAGAGCGGCGCTCCGGTCTCGGGGGAAGGTTCACGTTGGGCTCTGCCTCAGCTTTGGCGCAAGACAGGCCGCCGAGAACGACGGTCAGTAGGATGGCTTTTGTGAATGCAGACGGGTTCATAACAGGCGGCCTCCCTGGGCGTGGTGAAGTCGGAGTCGGGATAGTGCGACGTCCAGGTCGCGCTCGGCGACCTGTCGATCGGCGGCGAAGCGGCGGACGTCCGCGTCATCGAGGTCAAGGCTGGTTGCAAGGCCGTTCTTGTGCAGCTGATCCACTTGCTGAACGGCCTGGGTCGCTAGGGTCAATTGAGCCTGCGCCAAGCTCAGGCGAGACTGGGCTTCTTCAAGCTTGGCGCGAGCTTTGTCGATGATGGCTTGGGCGCGAAGACGAGAGCCCCGCAGGTTGGCCTGCGCCTCCTGGAGACGGGCCCGGGCTGTGTCACGGTCGGCGTAGCGCGCTCCGCCATCATAGAGCGGGAAGGACAGCCCCAGCGTGGCGGTGCCAAAGTAGTTATTGCCGGCGAAGCCCTCAACGTTGGTGGCTGTGCCCTGGGCCTCAAATACGAGACTGGGCGCCCATAACCACGCGGTCCTCGTCTCGTCGTGCTGCGCTGCCTTGAGCGCGGCCTCCTGAGCGGCCACATCCCTACGATCCTCTACGCCCCCGCCGGCTTGGCCTAAGTTTTTGGGCAGGCCAGCCTTCGCAACCTCCACTGGGGTTTCGGAGCCGATGATGACCTGCAGGTCAGCCTGCAGACTGCGTCGCTGGGCCTCAATCTGGGCCAGTTGGCTCTTTGCCTCCGCAGCCCGGGCTTGGGCTCGGGTCACCTCGATGGGGGCTGCGATGCCCGCGTCGACCCGCACTCTAGCGTCCTCAATGCGGGCCTCGGCGACCGCGAGCGCGCGCTGCGCGGCTGCTTCGAGCGCGTCCACGGTCTGTAGGCCGGCGTAGAGCTGCGCGGCGCCGAACCTCAATTCATCCGTAGCGGCCTCGGCGGCGAGGCCCTGGGCCTTGAGCGCCGCCCTCGCAATGGAGGGCCCATGCCAGGCCGAAGGGTCGAACAGCAGCTGCCTCACCGTGGCCACGCCGGCCACCGTCCAATGCGGCTGGATCACGGTGGGCGGCGGCAGGTCGAGGGTAGACGGGTCGGCACCAACGCTGGTGGCGAGGCCTCCTAGCAGGCTGCCGAAGTCCAGCTCGACCTGCTGGGTGCTGTACTGGACCTGGCCGCCGAGCGTGACGCTCGGCTTCCAAGCGGACCAGACCTTGGAAAGCTCGCCCTCAGCGGCCGCGACCCGAGCCTGGGCGGCCCGAGCGTCAGGGCTGTGCTCTGGAATGCGGGCGAGCAGCTCCCGGTAGGTCAGGGGCTCAGCGCCTGCGAGCCCCGGACTGAGCACGCAGAACGACGCCACGATCGCGAATAGGGTGTGCCTGTTCATTGTTCTTGTCATACGTTCGTAGCTCCGAACGCTTGTTCGGTCTCACGAATTCCAATATTGTGCAAGGCAGTGGAGCGTAGTTCTGCGCTGGATTGAGTGCGTGAAAACGAGGCATGAGAGGCAATCGCTATGGTTAGGCAGCCCAACCCAGTTCGGTCCGAAGAACGTCGTGCACTTCAGCTGAAGAGCTCGCGGCAGGGGATCATGCTCGCGGCCGCCAGAATCGTGATCGAGGCCGGCTATCAGGCGACCACGATGCGCACGATCGCCAAAGAGGCGGGCTACACAGCCTCATCGCTGTACACCTACTTCAAGTCCAAGGAGGAGATCTTCGAGGCCCTACGGATCGAACTTCTGGACCACTTTGTAGCCACGATTGAGGAGGAGCTGCCCGAGGGATTGGACTTTCAAGCGCGCGTGGCCGTGCTGACCCACCGTATGGGGCGCTTCGCCGAGGACTATGAGCACGCGGTCGCCCTTCACGTGGTCGGCGGCATCGACGTCGCGGCCGAGAGCGGCTTAGACCGCGTCGAGCGCATGCAGCGGACGACATGCGCCATGCGAGACTGGTTCGCCAAGAATGGCACCCTCGAAGAGCGCCAAGGCCACAGCGCCGAGGACGTCGCCGACCTCTTTCACGGCATCATGAGCGCCTGCATCGAGCGCGCCTTCATCATCGGCAAAGGTGAGCTCGATGCCGAGACCCTAAAGCAGGCCAATACTCGGGGCCTCGGCTTCTTCTTCGCGGCGCTCAGCGCCCCCCCGCAGGGCTGAGGTCCACCTACGAGCGGCGACGGTCCGCGTCGTCTTTGACTATAGTCTCGATGGCCTCAAGCACCTGAGCACAAAGCTCCGCGTCCAAGGCGTCTGGGTGAGGCTGAGCGAACCGGCCCGCATCGTTATCGAAGTATAGACCGGAACTCTCCATGAAGCCCGGCTCAAGGGCAGCGCGGGTGAGGATGTCCGCTCCGATCTCCAAAGATGCGCCTGAGACCCCGAAGGCCTGCTTGACCATCTTGCTCGCCAACATAGAGCCGGGATTGACCGCAACTATCGACGGAGCGCCGCCCTTGGGCTGTTGCCCCATAGTGCGCGACCACATCGTCAACGCCAGCTTACTTTGAGCATAGGCCGCATGATCCGATAGCGCGGCCCGCCCACGCAAAGCGGCCAGGTCAACCGGCGCCTGGGCGGCAGAGGATACATTCACCACACGGCTCGCTACCGTCATTCGATCAAGCAGGAGCCTGGTGAGATAGTATGGTGCGAAGGCATTGACAACGAAACGAAGGTCCAGACCCTGTTCGGTGGTGGGATTGGGCACCTTGTACACTCCCGCGTTATTTATAAGTACGTCCAGGTGCGGAGTCGCAGCCTTCACCGCCTCGGCTAGGGCCTCCACGTCGGCCAGGCTTGATAGGTCAGCAACGAAGGCCTCTACTCGCCCTCTCCCCGACAGCTCTCGTTTCACGACCTCAAGCTTTTGGGGGTTACGGCCATGCAGCAAGACATGGTGCCCCTCGTCGACCAAGCGCTTTGCGACCTCCAGGCCAATGCCATCGGTAGAACCCGTGAGCAGGATGACTTTCTGCATGATACTATCCCCCTTCCAGGAAGCTCGGTAAGACACTCTCAGCGATCACCCTCATTGTCGCCTCCGTATCCATGCGATTGAATCGTAGATTCAGCGCAACATGATTCACACCCACGCTTTGTAGTGTCTTGAGATATTCATTCGATTCATTGACCCCGACCCTTAGCCCCAAGTGTATCGATTGGGCAGGTGCGTCGGGTTCTTCGAGCAGATCGATATATAAGGGCTGCATAACAGGCTTCGGCGGAGCCTCTGCGGCCTGCAAATGAACCTTCCAGCTGCTAATGATCCGCCCCTGCGCCGACGGGTCCCGAGGGTAGATCATCCAGCCGTCACCGCGGCCCGCAATCCAATGTAGATCCTGCTGGCTGCCGCCCGTAATAAACAACGGCAAACGATCGCCGGTGGGCTTTGCAGCAGATCCGTGCCCCCACTCGGAGAACCATAGCTACTTTCGAACTGGGCCCGGGAGCCGGCCACGCTTCTTATAGACTTAAGACTCTCACGAAAATGGACGCCGCGGTCATCGAAGCGCAGATTAAGGGCCGGGTACTCGTGGGGACGGTCGCCGGAGGCCACTCCGAGGATAAGTCGACCGCCCGAGATCATGCCCTTAGGCTTCGAATCCAGCGAGTACGATCTTCCCGCGAGATCCGCCCTGCTCGATCAACTCGTGAGCGCGTCGAAGGTTCGCAACGTTGATCTTGCCGAGGTTGTTCGTCATGGTGGTCTTGAGTACGCCGTGATCTACGAGGTCAGCGACCTCGGCGAGCAGGTCGCCTTGAGCCTGCATATCCTTGGTCTGGTACAGCGACCTGGTGAACATCAGCTCCCAGTGCACGGAGAGGCTGCGACGTTTGAGGGGCACGATGTCCAAGGCAGGCGGATCGTCGATCAGCGCCAGGTGGCCGAAAGGCGCAAGCAGGTCGGTGAACTGCTCTAGGTACCTATCTGTATGCGTGAGGCTGGCGATGTGCGTGACCGCAGGAAGGCCTGCATCCTCCAGCTGGGGCGCGAGCGGCTGATGATAGTCGACGACGTGGTGCGCACCCATCGACGTCACCCATTTACGGCTCTGGGGGCGACCCGCGGTGGCCACAATGGTCGTGGAGGTCAGACGAGCCGCAAGCTGAAGAAGGATGGAGCCAACTCCACCGGCCGCACCAGAGACGAGCAGGACGTTATCTGAGGGGGCTTTGCCGAGCGGGATCTTGAGCCGCTCAAAGAGCAGCTCCCAGGCCGTGATGCTGGTCAGCGGCAGAGCGGCCGCCTCGGCCGCGGAGAGTGTGCGAGGAGCGGTCGCGACCAGGCGCTCATCGACGCACTGAAGCTCGCTATAGGCCCCGGGTCGATCGAGCGCGCCGGCATACCAAACCCTCTGGCCTGCCTCAAATCGCTCAACGGCCTCGCCGACCGAGACCACGGTGCCCACGGCATCCCAGCCCAAGATGCCTTCGCCGGAGGGTGCGACGTTGGCGCGCAGCTTGGTATCCACGGGGTTGACGGAGATGGCCTCTACCGTGACCAGGAGGTCTCGAGCCCCGGGTGAGGGGTCCTTGACCTGGACCTCCGAGAGCGCGTCAGCGTCATCGATTGCACATGGTTGCTTGTATATAATCGCCTTCATCGCAGTGCCCGCTTTCCAATACTAGCCTTCTAGTCCCCCTTTGCCGCTGCGTGAAGCCAATGGCCGTTGATTAACCTTCAAGCTTCTGTTGAATATGGAGGGTGAGAATTCGCGATATGCAGCTGCTCGTCCGGGTCGCCGAGGCGGGCTCCATGACCAGGGCCGCTCAGCAGCTGCACCTCACCCCGGCCGCCGTCAGCGCTGCCATTCAACGCATCGAGACCTCCCTCGGCGTGCGCATGTTTGAGCGCACGACGCGTTCCCTTCAGCCGACGGATGAAGGGCTGGTGGTCATCGAGGGCTGCGAGCAAGTCGTACAAGTCTGGCAACGCACCTTGCACAACGCGCGAGGAGAGCACGACGGGCTGGAGGGCAGCGTTCACCTGTCGGCGCCTGCGGATACCACCTACCAAGTATTGCAATCCGTGGTCGCCGAGTTTGCGGAGCAGCACCCCAAGGTGCACATCGTGCTGCACTCCAGCGATGTTGTTCAGCATCTGCATCGCGACGCGATCGACATGGCCATTCGCTACGGCGCTCTGCAGGACAGCACCCTGTCGGCGCGACGGCTGGCAGCGAGCCCCTCGGTCCTGGCCGCGGCCCCGGCATACCTCGATGCAAAGGGCACCCCCGATACCATCGACGCGCTCGTTGAGCATCGTTGCCTCACCATTCAGCTTTACGGCGCGCCGGTGCTGTCATGGACGCTGCACAGTGAGGCCCAGACCCAGACCATCAACGTCGAGGGTGGACTGTGTGGCGACGGCTACATCGCTCGGCAATGGGCCTTGCAGGGCCGTGGTATTGTGCTCAAGAGCCTATTCGACATCGTCGATGATCTCGAGGCCGGACGGTTGATCCAGGTGCTCCCTGAGTATTCCGCGGGGCCCTTCGCCATTCACGCCGTCTTTCCCAGCCGTCGGTTCTTGCCGGCCCGGGTCCGGGCGCTCGACAACGCCATAACGGAGCAATTCAATCGCCGTTCCGCGCGATGCGAAGCCTGGCTCACCCGGGCATAAGAGCCGGATTTTAGCAACCTAGATTGCTCATCCGAGAGGTCACCTCAAAGTCATAGGGCGGATACTCGTACACCGAGACACGCGGCTCGGTCTCTCCGATGGAATAGCCAAAGACGCGCTCATATTCCTCAGGCGCCTCACCCATCTGGCGAAGCTGGGCGAGGTACTCCGACATCGACTTCGACTCAATGACGACCACTTTGCCCATCTCGTCCACGCCTGGGCTGTGACGGCGGGTCGCATCGTGCTCAAACTCCAAGATGCGTCGGCCGTAGCGGGTGATGCCGACAACGCGGAAGGTGAGGCTCTTACCGACCCCGGGCAAGTTGAGTACGCTGCGGTCCATGGCCAAAAATGGCAACCCCACTTGCTCACGCAGCGCCCGCAGTTGCTCGACTGCGGTCTGAGAGTGCTCGGTGAGGTGGCCCAGGCGCTGCCGCAGCTCCTCGGGGATCTCGCCGAGCACCTTCTCCTCAACCTGTTCCTGCACGATGCGCGCGTTGGTGGCGAAATTGTGCCGGTTCTCCATATAGCCCTTCACGGTGAAGGTATAATAGGGAAGCACGCCGATGTCCTCGAGCACCTGCCGCAGCCGCGCCGCGTGCCCGCGACGGGAGGCTGCTGCGGTGAAGACGAGCTGGTTGGTGACCGCCCATCCGGCCGAGAGCAGCCGACGGACCGCCTCCGTGGCCTCCGGAGTGACCTCGATGGCGGATTCAAAGTGAGTCTGGATCACGAACTGCCGGATCCCAATTCGACTCGCTCGGGCCTTGAAGTCCGCGAGGATCTGGGTGAGTTCCGGCGTGACCCGTTGAGGCAAATAGGCGGGCAGGCGTGTGCCGAGGCGTACCCGTACCAACTCAGCGTACTTGTCCGACTCAGGCCGCGCCCGGTTCGCCTCGCGCTTGCGCTCTGCCATGCGATAGACAGCGTCGAGGATTCGTTCGAGGCTGCTATCTGTACTCATGAGCGAGTCACCGCCGGTGATCAGGATGTCCCTCAGCTGTGTATCCTGCTCAAAGTAGGCGAGCAGGCGCTCAAGCTTGTCAGGCCAAGTCTCGCGGGGCCGAAGCTTGTCGAGGTCGAAGTTCAAATTGCCCCGCTGGAAGTCATACATACGCTGACAGGAGGCGCACAGGCCGCCGCAGGCCCGACCCATCGTCTCAGGGATGAGTATCGCGACCTCAGGGTAGCGCCGGTGCACGCTATGGTGAGAGGGCAGCAGCCATCCGGCGGCGTTGGGTTGGCCAGGCTCGACGAGGTCCTCCTTCTCCCACGCCACAATATGTCCAAACTCCTTAACGAGAGACGGGCTGTAGAGCACATAGTGCCGAATGGGCAGGTCCGCGCCCGGCCCAAAGCCGGCCGCCTGCACGTGCAGCAGGGACAGGTAATATGGGTTGACGAAGGTTGGGATGCCAGCCGCCGCAGCCTGCTCAAGCACCTTGAGGGTATCCGGATCGAGCGAGCCGCCGAGCAGCTGATTGAGTGCCGCTGGGGAACGAGCTGCGAACTTCAGGTGAAAGCGGGCCTCCTTCCACCACTGCAGCACACGTAGATACTTTTGCTTGTCGCCAAGCCCCGACTCAAAGACGTAGCGCGCGTCCGGCGTCTCTGCGGCCTCGATGCGATCGATGATCGCGTGGATGATCCGCTCGCGGTTGGCCTCGCGCAGCTTCACGATGCGCGACTCCAGCCCGCTGGGGTGTCGCTGCATCCACTCAAGCACCTGGGCCCTACTGGGTTTGGGCGGCTCGCGCCTGCCGTCAAGCTGCCGCAGCAAGTGCAACATATCCTCAAAGAAGCCCGGTTTTGCGCCGCCTGTGCCCGAGGTCGTAGCCAACCAGAGCATCTTGATCGGGTTATTGATGGCGACCCGCCCCCTCAGGTTGAGGTCCACGTACTCCAGGCCCGCGTGCTCCACGTAGTCCAGCATCCGAATCGCGGCATAGTCCGACCACGTGAGCTCCGCAAAGGCCTCGTGCCCCCTGCGCTCTCCTCGACAGTCGGCTTTCGCTTCGGGGCTCGCGGCCTCGAGCACCCAGGCTTTGACGGCGACCAGGGCCTCGGTCGCGCTCTTCGCGCCCAGCAGCAGCCGCTCGAAGTCCGGATTCTCATCGAGCAGCTGACGCAACCAACGTTGCGCAAGGACCGAAATCGTGACCGCGTCGAGCGCATCGGATCCGTCCGGCACGATGGCGGTATCGGTGGAAGGTTCCGCCCCGTATTGCATCACTGAGACCTCCTAGAGGAGATCTGACCACGAGCGCATCGCTTCAGTCAGCCCGCGGCAGGGCCCGTGATCCATCCCGAGGCTCCAGCGCCAAGAAGGTCCACGGTAGAAGCGTTTACGAAGAATGTGGGCGGCATGATGGGCAGGCCCGGTCCGCAGGACTCATTGCGTCGCTCTGCCCTTCCCCACGCCAGATCGGGGCTCACTGACCGTTCTTCAGCCCCATCTTGATGAAGACGACCACAAAATCGTCTTTTTCCGTACTGAGCGCCTCCCGCAAGGCCTCTTTGGCGGCGGGGGCATCGATCTGACCTAGGGCCTGGGCCGCGGCCATTCGCACATCCGACTGCTCATCGGTTCGCAACACATGATTGAGCGCCTGCACTTGCTGCGCACCGCCGAACTTCGCAATCGCGGTGGCACACTCTTCTCGCACGCCCGGCACGGGGTCTTTGAGGCTCTGCACCAAGGCACCGAGGGACTCGGGATCCTGCAGCACACCCAGCAGCTCCGCGCTGGCCTGACGCACCTCCGGGTCCTTGCTGGCCAGGTCTGCGAGCAGAACCGAGGTCGCCTTGAGCTCGTCGAGCGCGCGGCGAATGGCCGCCTTGAGCGAGCCCTTGGTATTCTGCAGCGCCTGAACCATCGGAACGACGGCGTCGCGAGAACCGCTCTGAGATACCTTCATGGCCGCCGCGATGCGCATGCGCTCGGTGGCGGAGCGATCAAAGACGACCGATATCTGGTTGGACAACTCTGTAGCTCCTGCACCCATGGACGTAAACGCAACCGTTCCTGCTAAACCAATCTGACCCACAATCTTCTTCACGTCACTCATTTCGGGACCTCCTTATTGGCCGCGTTGCCATAAAAGCCGCTGGTAGAAAAGGCATCATAGCCGTCGTTCGGTTTGACATCCTTGTGGCCGCCGGCGCTGAGGCGAGCGCTGTACTTCGTTTCGAGCTTGTTATGCTGGCTCATCATATCGGCCTGGTTCTGGCGCTGGGTGGCCCCCTTGGTGAAGGCCAGCACGTGCTGGGCGCCAGTGCCCACCCACGTCGCCTGAGTCGTGCCGACGATATCGGTATTACCGTGGTCCCGCCCTGGAAACTTACCACCGCGCAAGTTGTGTAGATACTCATCCGTGGAGCACGCGCTCATGACCAGCATCTGATACTTGGGCCTCTTTTGAAGTTGGTCAAGATCCGTGCCTCGGCCCTTGATGGCCTTCTTGAGATACGACGGCGGCGCGCTGTGGCTGCGGTTGCCCTTTTCATCCACAACAAAGTTGCCATCACCCTTCTTGATGTCATCGAAGTCCGGCCCCGTACCGTAGCGGGCATGACCGGAGTAGATCACCATCTCATCTTGCTCCATCGCCTTCTTGAAGCTCGCCCTGGCCTTCTTACCATCGGTACCCGGCGTTACCAAGCGAACCACGTTATCGACGTTCTTGCCCGTCTTCGGGTCCTTGAAGGTCTTGTGAAAGTACTGAGCATTGGGGTCATACCTATCCTTCGTCAGCCCGAGCTTCGTGCGCTGCTTGTCAGATAGTTTGCTATAATCGACGGGCGTATACCCATCCGCCTTCAGCCCTTTGACGATCTTCTTGGTCTCCCCGATGTGCGCCTTGCCCTCGTCATAACCGACGGCGATGGTCGTATCGAGCCGGCCATCCGCGAACATCTTGTCGTACTCAGGCGAGCGCACCAGCTTATTGCCCGGCGCGGGTGCGGCATGCTTGAGCGCACCCAGGGTCTCCTTGCCGATAGATCCGTCTTTTCCAATGCCCATCTCACGCTGAAAGTGCGTGACCGCTGCCTTGGTATCCTTATCGTAGGTCCCGCTGGCGCCCCCCGGGATGTCGTAGCCCATGTCGATCAGGCTCTGCTGCACCTTCTTGACCGACTCGCCCTTGCTGCCCAAGCCGAGCGTCTTTTTCCCATCCGCGACCGCGGCAAGGTCCTTATCACCCTCGAAGCGCTTGGCGCCGCGGCTCTTGCTCTGCGCGCGGCTTGCGTCCGTGGTCGTCGTGAGCGCGCCGTACAGGGCCCCCGCCGCCGTAGTCTTGCCACCCTTTTCGGTCGCAATGGAGTCACCGTCGCCGTTCTTGTCGAACTCGTCGATGTAGTTGAAGAGCAGCTTCATCTCCTTGGTGCCGCGGATGACATTATCCTGCCCCGCGATGGCCTTGAGCTTGGCGTCGCTGACACCATTATCCTTGAGGGCCTTCTTGCTCTCCTTCGACAGCTTGCTGAGATCGATCGCGCCGCCGTCTTTAGAGAGAGTGTCTACGAATTTGTTCCGGGTGACGGTGGTCATGGCGGTGGGTACAGCAAGAGCGGTGCCACCGTTGGTATTGCGCGGATGAAGGGCTCCTCCCCCGATCGCGCAAGGGCGGTCGACGTGCGAAAGGCTGAGGTGCAGGGCTTGCGCGAGGTGATCGCAGATCTTGCGCGCACCCTTCGCGACATGGAGACGCAAGCTCTTGGGCCTACATGCTCGACGTCAGCGGGACGGCGCTACGTCGGGAACTCGCGGCAGCAGAATCGAGCAGACTGTGCCCACGCCCGCTTCACTCTGCAGAATCACGTCTCCGCCGCTCGCGCGCGCCGCCCCCTGGGCCGCGGAGAGGCCCAGACCCCGACCTCCAACCATCTTGGTGGAGAAGAAGGGCTCAAATGCCCGCTGCAGCACCTCTGGAGGCATGCCAGGCCCTGAGTCTGCGACATCCAGCCGAGCGTAGTCTCCGGGCGCGAGCTGGTAGGACTCTTCATGCATGCGCCCTTCATGCCTCGGGATCGTTTGAACCCCGACCGTGATGTGAACCAGGCCATCACTCTCGGCCAGCGCCTCAACAGCGTTGAGCACGACCCCCTTCAGGAGCAAGGCGAGCTGACCGCCATCCCCGATCACGGTGCTCGGCCGACGAGACTCCACCTTCACTTCTATGGCCGGGGCAATCCGCGGCGCCACCTGTGACAATGCTACTTGCACAAGACCGAGCAGGTCGAAGGGCTCGGGAACCTGAGCGCCGTTGCCCGAGAAGGCGAGAAGCTGACGAACAAAATCAGCCGCGCCCTGAGCCGCCGCTTCGATCTCCGATAGGGAGTCACCAAGCGTTGAGTTGACGGGCGCAACCTCCTTAATGAAGGCCGCGTGACCGAGGATGACCATTAAGCGGTTATTGAAGTCGTGCGCCACGCCGCCCGCCAGCGCGGTCACGGTCTCACTACGACGGCGTTCTTGGTCGAGCACATCGCGCGCCAGCCGCCGGGCTTCGCTCAGGTCAACGAATGTCGCCACGGTCCCGGCCACACTTTCACCCGGGCCGCTCACCACCTGCTGGTAGAGTATTCCTTCGCAGTTCTGGCCATCGGCGGTCTGCAACTGCAGCTCGGACTCAATGGTCTGATGAGTAGGCTGTGCGCTGCCTACACTCTCTCGCAGTAGTTCCGCCAAACGCCCGGGCCAAGCATCCCAGATGGGCCTCTTCGCCATCTCCTCAAACGGGCGCCCCGCGAGCACCTCGAAGGCCGGATTGCACCTCAGGACTCGGCCGTCGCAATCTACGTGCACCATCGCCTGAGGCACCGCCCTGAGGGTCGCCTCGGTAAGAGCACGCTGCTCAAAGCGGTCGAGCGCAAACCTGATGACCCTCTCGAGGAGTGTGGGCTGCATCTCGACCTTGGGCACGCAGTCCTGTGCACCCAGGGCGATGAACTCAAGCATCGTTGGGCCATGATCGAGCGAAGTCATGATCACGACAGGGAGGTGCTTTGTCAGCAGACCCAGCTGCTCGATCGTTTCACTGATCGTACTATCCGCGAGAGCCAGGTCCAAAAAGGCGATATCGTAGTCACCCGCTTGCGCCCAAGAGATACCTTGAGCGAATCGCTCCGTCACCGAGACCCGAGCGTGCCGAAAGATCGTCTCCTTTAGGTTGAACCTAAAGATCTCAACATGGTCTCTGTCATCCTCAAGCAAGAGAATCCGTAGCGGGCCCTCACTCATGGCGTCTCCCATGTGTGGTTGGCATCCCGACGACCGAGAGCGGTCTCGTGACGGCTCATGCTCCAAAAGCCGATCGTCTTATGAACGAGAAGTTCAAAACCCTCGTTCGTGAGCGGCTTCGTGAGATAGGAATTGGCCCCCAGCTCAAGAGCGCGTCGAACATCGCAATCCGCCTCAGACGTCGAGCAAATAATAACAGGGACTGGGCAGAGGCGTTCATAACTTCGAATGCGAGCCAGGACCTCATGGCCGTCAAACTTCGGAAGATTGATGTCCAGCAATATGATCCAAGGCAGGGGCTGCTGTGGCCCGGACCCTATCTCATCGACCCGGTGCAGGGCTCGCTCACCATCCTCGAGTCGCTCGATGAGGGCATCCGGCAGGACCTCCAGAATAAAGAAGCACATGATCTCTGCATGGTCCGGGTCGTCTTCGATCAGGATGACCCGTCGCTGAGCGGCTTGGTCTCTAGTGCTCACTACGATGCGCCTCCTCAGGCCGCGGGAACCGCAGCCAGAACGTCGCGCCCCTGCCTGGGCTGGACTCTACCCATGACTCGCCGCCATGGAAACGCATGATCTTGCGAACGATGGTCAATCCAATTCCCGTTCCGGGAGCATCCGCCGTGAGCCGCTGAAATAAGCCAAAGACCTTCTCATGATAGGCCTCGTCTACACCTGGGCCATCGTCTCGTACATAGACAAGAACACTATCCCGCTCCTCCCGAGCGCCCACCTCCACAACGTGCCCTACCGGAGCTCCGGCGTACTTTATCGCGTTGCTGAGCAGGTTCTCAAACACCTGAAAAATTCGCCCCTCATTACCCCAAATGGGGGGAAGCGGTGTCACAATCCGAAGCTCCAGACCGGCCCCTTGAAGCAAGAGCTGCTGTGACTCGGCGAGGATTTTAAGGACCTCGGACAATTCCACCAACTGCATCTCAATATCAACTCGGCCCACTCGGCTCAACTCCAGCAGATCGTTGATGAGTTGCCCCATGCGTTCGTTCGCTTGGACGATGCGGTCCAGCTTTTTGATCGCGCCCGGAACATCACCGCGGCTCGCCAAGCGTTTGGCGATGGCAATGAAGCCCATGCTCGTCACCACGGGCGACTTCAAGTCGTGCGATACAGTATAGACGAACTGCTCAAGTTCCTCATTGGAGCGCGCCAGTTCGGCCTGCTTGTCGCTGAGGTTGATGGTCAACGCTCGAGATTGCTCCAACAAACGCTCCGTTTCGATGTTCCGGGAGCGGAAGACACTCGCGGCGGCCGTAAGCTCACCGATCTCGTCGTCCACCGGGTGCGGCGGAATCACAGTATCTTTGCTGCCGTGGGCCAGTTCACGGAAGGTTCTGGATAGACTCTCGATGGGTTCGGTGATGCTTCGCAGCAGAGTGATCGAAAACGCCACGAGCAACAGCAACGCGACAGTGGCGGTGCTGGTCGTGATCGTTGACACGCGATAGACATCGGCCTCGAAGGCAGCCACCTCGTCCGCCACTCGAGCCGCGTGGCTTCGCTCCAGCGCCCGAGCGGTATACCGAACCTCACTCGCCTCAGCGGCCATAACGACGTTCACCAAGTACAGGTACCCTCGCGTACGCTGCACTGCTTCAAGGAAGCAGGCCTCATAGGCATCAAGGAGTTCGACGACGTCCGGAGCATCGCTGGGCCCGGGGACGGCGCCGGCCGTCCTGCGGGACTTCTTGGCAGAGATCACCCCCAGAGCAGTTCGGGCTAGGGCAATCGAAGACTTCGCGCTTCGCACATGCGTAGAGTCAAGGCTGTCGAAGTACCTACGCGCGCTGCGCTGCGCGCGCAAGAGTTCACGAACGGCGATGTCGGGATCTACGCCCGCGCGAGGCCTAATCTTGCTCACCGCTGCCTCAGCGACCGCCGCCGCCTGCACCAAGTCTCGACCAACCAGTTCCGTACGACGGCTTCGTTCGCGTTCCACCTGTTCAAAGGTCTGCAAGTAGAGATCCAGGTGCCTGACGATACTCATATGTGGCGATGCCGCGTCGGGGCGGGAGGACAGCGCTTGTCGCGCGAATATACTCTTGAGACCCGCCACCTTCCTGTGCACGTTTAGCGCCGCGGACTCTTGGCCCTGAAGGGTGTATATTTGGGTTGAGGCCTGAAGATCCGACAGCAGCTGGGCAATCTTAAGCTCAGCCTGGGCCTGTTCGTGGAGCGCCGCAAATCGCTCAAAACGTTGGGTAACTCTTTGGCTGCTCACCAAGGATGCTCCCAGCACGACAACGGAGACAGCCCCCGCCAGCGCGAAACCGGCGACAATGCGCGTCTTGAGGCGTGCCTTTGTCAGCATCTGTAGCATCCTTGGCTGACCTAGGCGGACAAGAACTCATTCCACTTAAGAAGAGAGTACTCGTAGTTATCCATGACTGTATTCCATACCGCGATGCTCTCGAACCTTCTGTGGTACGATCCACCCGTACGCACATCTCCCTTGGCCACACATACCTTTCCATCCGTACCGCGTAGGGCTTCGGCAGCAGGTCGTCCTTCATACCAATAATCCCACTCCGCAGCAGACATGAAGGGGCGCGACCGCTGGGGGTTGCTAATATAGTAGCCCTGGCGAGCGATGAACGCCCCCGGCCAACCCGAAAGCCACCAGTTCATGAACTTGTAGGCCGCCTCCGCCTTTTCATCATCGACGGCCCGCGACATGCACATCACCCCATGCCACGCGCGATAGCCCTCTTTGGGGGCGGCATAGATACACGGCACACCACGACCGTTAAGCGCTGATACTGCTGGGGAGAACATGCTCTCGATGTGAACTTGCCCTGACTGCATCAACTGAACCGAGTGGGGTACAGAGGACCAAACGGACCGGAAGTGCCCCCTACGCCGGTAGTCCACGAGGATCCTGAATAACTCGTCCAGTTCGGCCCGAGTGAGTGCGCCGATGTCACCAAACTTCATGAGCCCCTTGGCCTGCACAGCAAGCACAAGATCAAACAACCCGATGGTAGGCGCGTTGACGACGGCCACTTTTCCGCGATGCGCATCATCAAGCAGCCAGGCCCAGCTCTCCGTTTCATACGGCGCGCCCTTGGCGATGACGTCGGTGTTGTACCCAAACGAGTCGACGTTGTGCACATACGGCAGGAAGCTGATCTTGTCGGAGGCTTGTGCGCCCAGCTCCCCGTCCGGCTGGATGAAGAGCAGCTTGTGGGGCGCGTCGCCGGCGCCAATACGAGCCTTGGCGGAGATTCGGCCCTCTCGGGTCAGGCTGTTGATCTCACGCCAGCGCTCGATTCGTGCCGTGTCAATGGGCTGGATGGTCTCCGCTTCCCAGAGCACTCGGATGCTGTTGGACCACTGCTCATACAGATCAAAGGACTCGGGCTCCGTTGACGCCTTGAGGATGACCTCAGCACTGCCCCCTGGGTAGAACTCGATGTCGATGCCCAGTTCTTCTTGAGCCCGCAGCCTCAGGGGCTCCTGGAGGGTGACATGAGTGCCAAGCACACGCAGCTTCGGCCGCCGAGGCTTCGCGTAGGCGCGAATCGGCCCACCCAAGCCCGCCGCAAGCCCGATTCCTGCAGCCCTGCGTAGAAACGTCCTGCGTGTATCGCCCTTTGCCACGTGGGTGCCCTTGCCGGCTGCTCACCAAAATGACGCGCAGCAGCACCCCTGTTAGTTCGGACACCCAGGCTCGCTTAGTAGCTCTCGGCGAGCGCCGCATCACGAAGATCCACACGGCGAGCCAAGTCCTGACCTCACTCAAAGGCTACAAAACGACGGTCGGTCTGCAGGTCATACACGGTGAGCTTCTCGGCGTTGGCGTCCCGCCAGACCACCCTGGAGCCCGCCATGTTGGGCAGCAAGCCCTCCTCGCCGGGCGCGGTGAGGGTCTTCTCTTCGCCGGTGACCAGATGGGTGGCGCGGATCGTGGTGCCCACCTGATCGTCCGCGACCTGCGTGATGAGCCAGTCGCCCTGGTGTTCGTAGCGGCGAAAGAGCTGCACCGGGGGCCCAACCCGCACGCCAGGCCCGGTGTCACTCAGATCGCGGGCCAGGTAGGTGCCCTGCTCGCCCTCGACGACTTCGGGGGTGTCGAGCCAGACCACTCGGGTACCGGCGATCTTAGGCCAGTTCTGGTGTGTGAAGGTGGTCTCGAAGGCACGCTCTTCCAGAGTCTGGAGGTCGATGACGTAGAGGTTGGTCTCGCACTCGGTCTGCTCGGCGCGCAACTTGCCCTGCTCGAAGCAATCGCGGCCGAGATCCCGGCGGTCCACGAAGACAAGGTGAAGGTCCGTCGCCGAGTAGCTCACGTCTCCGAGGGTGGAGGTGCGGCCTAGAACCGTCGACTGAGGGGTAATGCGCAGCTCTTCCTTGCGGCCCCGGTGATAACCATAGATGTCCACCGCACAGTCGCTGTCGGCGTCATCGCTGTAGCACCGGCCATTGCTGTCGTTGCGCATGTCCTGCCAAAAGACCCACTGAGGCGTGACCCGCAGGGATCCCTGCGCAGGCATGCTTGACAGCATGGTGCGCTCACCCGACATGCGGTCCGTCATCCAGGCATAACTCTGGTTGCCATGGACCGCCGGGGCCTCCGGCGCGCCAGACGTGAATCCCACCCACGCGACGACGTCATCTGCGAACCGATACTCGGCGACAAAGGGCTTGAGGGCCTCATCGGCGGTGCAGACCGGAGCCTCGCCGGTCAGGTCGCAGGCCTGAAAATCATTGTCCTGCTGAATGATGAGCTGGCTGTCTGTGATCTGGTAACCGCTGAGTCGGTTATCCGAACAGCCCGCGGCCAGAACCAGGCCAAAACCAGCCAGAACGGGGGTGAATGTGCGCATCGCGGGTCAACTGTATCCGCTGCCACGGGCAGCGACAAGCGTTCGCAATGGACCCCGCTCGTTACGGCACGGCACCGCGATTGGTCAATCCGCCAACCGGGGCTCATTTGCACAAACGCCAGGTAACTTGCGTAATCTTGGGCTCCAAGACAACCCCTCGTCAAACTGCAGGTGAAGGTAGGTCTGCGGCATCGAAACCCCATGCTCGCTTGCCATGAGCGACCGTGCACTTTTGTGCCTTCGCAAGGCGTACTGCGAATGTCGCCCGCATTCCCCCGCGCAATTGTAGGCCCCTGCCACACCTTGAACGCTCGCCCCTCAACCCACAATGTAAGTCACATTGCGTATCGGTCAGCACCCAGTTGAAACACCGTGGTCTCATCGGCCGATATAGACTTGGGCCGCTCCGCCGTCTTGTGAAGGAGCGATGCAAACCAACCTTCACGTCTCCTCACTCACCGCAATGCTCCTTGCTTCGTCTACGGCCTGCGTGCCGCCGCCCCCCGATTATTCACCACCCCCGCTGCAGGAGTCCGGCGCGGGCCAGGGCATCGTGGGCGGGCAGAGCGCCTCCATTGTCGACCACCCCTGGCAGATCTCATTGCAGAGCAGCTTCGGCGGCCACTTCTGCGGAGGCTCGATCATCGACGCCAGCTGGATCTTGACCGCCGCCCACTGCGTCGAAGGCAGCTCTGCGTCCAGTCTGAGGGTGGTTGCAGGCATCACGCGCCTCAGTCAGGCCAATAGTGGGCAAATCCGTGGCGTGGCCCAGGTCATCTCCTATCCCGGCTATGTCGCCCCCGAGTACGGACGGGACGCCGCCCTGCTGAGGCTGAGCGCTCCGCTCGACCTGTCGACTGCGACCGTGCGGGCCATCAGCCTTGTGACCCCGGGTGATGAAGCGGCCGGCCTCACCGCCGCAGGTGTTAACGCCAGCGTGTCGGGCTGGGGCTCCCTGGCCTCGGGTGGCAGCTCGCCGGACACCTTGCAAGCCGTCAGCGTGCCGCTCGTCTCACAGGCGGCTGCCCAGTCCGCCTACCGGGGAGAGACCATCACCTCCGACCAGCTGGGGGCCGGTGTACTCGGCGTGGGCGGACGCGACGCCTGCCAAGGCGATAGCGGCGGACCGCTGACCGTGCCGGATGGTGCCGGCGCCCGCCGCCTCGCGGGTGTGGTGAGCTGGGGTTATGGCTGCGGCGACCGCCGCTACCCGGGGCTGTACGCCCGCGTCGCCTCGTTCACGGCCTGGATCGCGGGCTATGTGACCCCGGCACCACCACCGCCGCCACCCAACCCAAACTGCGCCACGGGCAGCTATGCCTCCGCGGACACCCCACTGGCTATCCCCGACAATAGCAGCGCCGGCATCGCCTCCACGCTGTCCGTGGCCGGACCGGGCACCGTGACGGGACTGCAGGTTTCCTTGCGAATCTCCCATACCTACCGAGGCGACCTGGTGGTGCGGATGGTCTCGCCCTCTGGCACGACCGTGCTGCTCAGTGACCGGGCCGGGGGCAGCGCCGACGACCTCGTGCTCAATGCGACGAACCTCAGCAACTTCAACGGCGAGGCCGCCACCGGGGCATGGCGCCTCCTAGTGCAAGACCTGGCCGGTCAGGATCTAGGGCAGCTCAATAGCTGGTCGCTCGATATCACTGCGCAGTGCGGTGGTACGTCTGGGGGCTGGTCGGCGGCCGGGGCGCCCTCGCTACCGACGGTGGACAATGGGCAAGTCTGTGACTCCGTCACAGTGAGCGCCTCCGGAGACGCCTCCGAGGTCGAGCTGGACCTGGCCGGCCGCCACGACTGGCGCTCCGTTCTGCGGGGCACGCTGGAGCACAATGGGGTGCGCGTAGAGGCCTTTGGTGCTGGCACCTTCCCGCGTCAGGGCGGCAGCTTCTCACTGACGGATCAGGCCATCGC
>Ga0193954_1000651_pt1 | contig 19574 bp, 19 predicted proteins | sample BB_5_MG_FD_140340 | JGI IMG/M metagenome (GOLD analysis project Ga0193954, IMG submission 140340) | Microbial mat bacterial communities from the Broadkill River, Lewes, Delaware, United States - BB_5_MG | ecosystem: Environmental > Aquatic > Freshwater > River > Microbial mats | place: USA...
CTTCCATTTGTTTTAGTGTTTGTTTTTACTTTTTTGTTTGATTCAAGTTTATCGTCGAATAACATTCGAACAGAAGGAGAGTAATCATCATCATATTGTCCGTTTTTGGTCGCCCAAAAGAAGCTTCCTAAGAAGAATAGTGCGATGACTAAACTGACAATTAACATTAGATAAATTATTCCCATATCACAAAGGAAGTTAATTTTTATTTGTTAATATGTAATAGATGGTCACTAAAAAACATGATTAATATCATGTTTTTGTCATGGAAGTGTCATGTCCTTTGTTATGACTGGGTTTAAGGTCTGTTTAGAGAAGTCGAAAGTGTACTTATTAGGACGATACTAATGGAGCTTAATGGCATTAAAATGGCAGCAATAAGCGGTGTTAAATTACCGGAAATTGCAAAACTCAACCCAATGATGTTATACAGAATTGAAAATACATAGCATACATTCAAGATGTTTTTTGCCATGCTTGATATTTTCATATACTCTTTAAGTTTGACAAGTTTAGAAGCTTCAATGATGGCGTCAGAACTTGGGGTAAATCGAAATACATCTTCTGATATTGCAATTCCTGTTGTAGCCGTTTCAAGTGCTCCAGAATCATTTAAACCATCTCCAATCATCATTACATGTTTTCCTTCGGCTTCTAACGATTTGATATAGTTTAACTTGTCGTGCGGACTTTGATTGAAATGGAGGTTTGTAATTTCCGGATTGTGATCTAAAAGGAATTGTTTGTCGCGATCTTTATCTCCAGAAAGAATATGGATGTTAACCGTAGATTTCAGTTCGTTTAACAATGCACTGATTCCAGGTCTAAATTCTGATTCGAATATAAAACGTCCAAGGTAGCAGCCGTCTATAGCAACATGAGAAGACGTTTCGTTTTCAGTTTTCGTTGCACTCTCGTGAACAAAATTCGCCGACCCAATTCTAATTTCGGAATGATTGATAACACCAGAGACTCCGCTTCCACTTTTTTCTTCAAAGGTGTCTAATTCTAGTTCGTTTTTAATATTTAAAGTCTTAAAGTGAAGAACAATTGACCGTGAAAGTGGGTGAGTAGAAGAGTTTGCAACTAAAAGAATTTTTGCTATTTGATCATTGTTTAATGAATTCCCAGAAAATGAAACTTTATCTGTGCTGCCCGTAGTGAGTGTTCCTGTTTTATCAAAAACAATGTCGGTTGTTCGATTAATGTTTTCTATAATAGAAGTGTTTTTAAGGTATAAGCCGTTTCTACCCAACAGTCTCATGATATTTCCATAAGTGAAAGGCTTAGAGAGGGCGAGGGCACATGGGCAGGCAACAATTAATATTGAAACAACAATTTCCGTAACTCTGGAGTTGTCAAAAAAGTACCATGTTATCCCAGCGATTACGGCTATCATTAAAACTGCAGCAAGAAAGAAAACGGATAATTTATCTGGTTCTTCCTTCGTTTTATCCTCTTTCTGTGAATTGTCATTCCAGAGTTGGGTAAGATGACTTCGGTTGCTTTCTTTTTGTACTTTAAAAAGAGTTTGTTTTCCTAAAAGCTTACCTCCTGCATAAACAGCATCGCCTTTTACTTTTTCTACCGGAAGTGCTTCACCAGTAACAAAACTGTAGTCGATTTTGGCTGTTTCAGATATTAAAATGGAATCACAGGGAATTACTTCTTGATTACGGATTAGGATAGAATCATCAATGTTAATTTCGTCGATTTCAACGATTTCTTCAGTATTGTCTTTCACTCTGGTAACTGCTACTGGGAAGTAAGCGGTGTAGTCCCGTTCAAAAGAGAGTGATCGATAGGTTTTATTTTGAAACCATTTTCCAATCAATAAAAAGAATACAAACCCTGCGAAGCTGTCCATGTATCCAGGGCCTAGACCACTGAAGATGTTGTAGCAACTTTGTAAGTAAAGTGCTAAAATTCCAATGGAGATTGGTACATCTAGATTTAAACTTCTGAATCGTATTGCTTTAAAAGCAGAAATGAAATATTCATTGGCAGAATATAAAATCACTGGAATAGAAACGAAAAAAGATAGGTAAGATGTGAAATTTCTAAATTTCTCATCGGTTTCGTCAAGACCTAAATATTCAGGGAAACTCCACAACATGATGCTTCCAAAAGCAAAACCTGCAACTCCCAATTTAAACAAATAGGTATTGTTTTGTTTTTTAGCTTGTTCTTTCTGGTTTCCAAAGTTTGGGGCGTATCCAATTTTATCCAGTAATGATGAAAGCTCCGAGATTTTAAAATCTTTTGTTACTACAATTACCGCTTCTCGTTTGGCAAAATTTACTTGACAGGATTGGACACGATTATCAATTTTAGTCAAGTTTTCAAGTAGATAAATACAAGAAGAACAATGAATTTGAGGAAGGAATAGAGTAACGTGAACGTGCTTATCATCTTCAAAGTCAATAAATTTCTTACGAATATTCTCTACATCCAGAAATGCATATTTATGAATGTTTGAGCTAGAAGGTTTGGCTCCAGCTTGATTTTCAAGATCGTAAAAAGTACCTAAATCATTAGCGGATAGCAACTGGTAAACGCTTTTACAACCGTTACAACAAAAAGATTTTTCATCATAAATTATTCCTTTACCTATGACTTCATCCCCACAGTGAAAGCACTTTTTTTGACTCATATAGTTTTTGAGAACATGTTATCTCTTTTTTGCGTTGCTGCTAAGTCCATGTCAAACGCCATGCAGCAGTTCCTTACAAAAGCAACACCTTCTTCTGTGACTGTTATTTTGTTACCTCGAATAATAACTAAGCCATCCGCAATCATTTCATCTAAACGACCAATGATTTGAGCGTGTTTTTCTTTGAATTGAGATTCAGAGTTGAATTCTGTTTCAAAATGGCACATTAGATCAAGAATATATTTTCTGATTTCAAGATCCAACTCGCTTAAAACGTGGCCTCTAAAAATCGGAATCGTATTGGAATTCACTATTTTAATATATTCTTCTGTAGACTTTTCATTTTGAGCAAAGCCGAACCAACTATCTGAAATCGCTGACATTCCTAATCCAAGTAAGAAATTAGTGTTTTGCGTTGTGTACCCCATAAAATTACGGTGTAAATTTTTCGCTTTAAACGCAATTGTTAAATCATCATGGTCTAGTGCGAAATGATCCATTCCAATTTCGATATACCCCTCAGCTTCGAGCATTTCTTTAGCTTTTTCGTAGAGCGCACGTTTAACCGAATCTTGTGGTAAATCTGACTCGTCATAACCACGTTGCCCGTTTCCTTTTATCCAAGGAACATGCGCATAACTATACAATGAAATGCGGTCTGGGCGCAATTCAAGGGTTTTTTGAACTGTATCAATAATGTCACCCATGTGTTGTTTTGGCAAACCAAAAACTAAATCATGACTGATAGATTTATAACCAATGGCTTTTGCTTGTTCGTGTACTTTCTTAACATCTTCAAAGGGTTGAATCCTGTTAATTGCTTGTTGAACGGTTGGACTATAATCCTGAATTCCGAGGCTCAATCTGCGGAAGCCAAATGCATGAAGTTTTTCTAGATGCTCTTCCGATGTGTTGTTTGGATGAGCTTCGAAACTCAATTCGGCATGTTCAGGATCGATAGAAGTCTTCCCGAAAATTGCAGTAACTAATCTAATTAATTGATCCGGTTCAAAGAAAGTTGGTGTTCCTCCTCCAAAATGCAATTCACGTATGTCCGGGGAGAAGTTAAATTCTTTCTGATACAATTCCCATTCCTTAATAACCGCATCGATGTATGGCCCTTCGACAGAGTGGTTCTTAGTAATTCTTTTGTGGCACCCGCAAAAAGTGCATAAGCTTTCGCAATATGGCAAGTGGATGTACAGACTTAGATCATTTGATTGAAAAGAATCTGTGTTTTTGGAAATAGTTTTTAACCAATCATTCACCTCCAAGGGATTGTTTTTCCAGAATGGAACAGTAGGATACGATGTGTATCTCGGTCCTGGTACATTATATTTTTCTACAAGTTTCTTCACAAAAATGCTTGATTTACATGCGTTGAACAGAACTTCAAAGATAATGTGAATAATTGATTTTTTATACTTTGAAAGAAGAACATATTCTATTAACTTTGGGAAAAATCCAACTACACATGACTGATAAGTCTCATAAATTCATTACTTGTGAAAATTGCCAAACGCGCAAGGACACACTTTTCCAATCTTTTTGCGGTGATACAGTTGAAGGGCTAGATGCAGTTAAAACATGCAGTCACTATAAAAAGAATCAACCATTATTCTTGGAGGGAAGTTCACCCAGAGGTGTTTTTTGCATGAATAGTGGAATGGTTAAAATATTTACAAGAGGCGAAGAAGGTAAGGAGCAAATTATACATGTTTCTGCAGCTGGAGAAATTGTTGGTTTTAGAGCGATGTTTAGTGGAGAGCCTTATAAGGTTTCAGCCACGACCTTGGAAGAATCCAATATTTGTTTTATTGGGAAGGCAGATTTTTTGAATCTTGTGGATACAAATATTACGCTGCGTAATGGAATTATGAAAGAGCTATCCACTGAACTAGCAGAGCGTGCTACATTTATTACAAATATGGCCCAGAAATCAGTCCGAGAGCGATTGGCTTTTTCCCTAGTATTGTTAGATGATATTTACAAACATGAGATGATTAATCTTACTCGCGAAGACTTGGCGAATTTTGTAGGTACCGCAACTGAAACGTTGATTCGACTGTTAAAAGATTTCAAAGAAGAATCTTTAATTCAGACTCACGCTAGAAAAATTGAAATCCTTGATAAAGAAGGACTTTTATTAGTAGCGGGAGCCTAAATTAGATTCGGTTTTTACCAGGTTGCCTCTGGGTATTTATTGGTTAAGAATTGAATTTCTGTTAACATGTATCCCATATATTCTGAGTGCCTTCCATCTTTTCCTCCGAATAATTGAAATTCATTTTCAGGCTTTGAAAGGTGGGATAAATAGAATATTTCGCTTGTTTTTTGCATCCATCTGGACTTGATTGTATCTAAATCAACGCTCACCCCAATCTCCCTTAATGCTAAATCCGCTTCTGAAGGTTTGAATAGCTCTTCAGTGTATCTCCAAAGTGAATTGATTGCATGCTGTGCTTTTTCCTTTGAAGTTTCAGTCCCTCCTCCGAAGCGTATCATCCATTCAGAACTACGTCTTAAGTGATAGGTCACTTCTTTTAGCGATTTTGTAGCTAAAGCTTGAAGGAATTTATCCTTACTATTCGCCAGCTTAGAGAAAAAGTAATAATTGAATGTGTCCATAAAGAACTGCCGTGTCATGATGAAGGCAAAGTCCGTGTTTGGTTGTTCAACTAAAATTGCATTTACATAACTTGATTCATCTCTTCTGTAAGCCAAATCATCTCCAGTTCTTCCTTTTCCCTCAATTAAAGCTGCTTCGTTATAAAGGGATTCTGCCAAACCAATTAAATCTAGAGCAACATTCGTGTTGGCTAAATCCTCTTCTAAAAAAGGGCCGTTGCTAGAGCATTCACTTAGCCGATGACTTAGTATAAATGCATTGTCTGCTATTTCTAAATAGTATCTCAGTTTATGATCCATAGAATTATATTTGTTTTACACCTTCAGGAAGATTGTAAAAAGTTGGGTGACGATAAATTTTATCATCTGCAGGCTCGAAAAATGCACTTGATTCCGTAGATGAAACAGCAACGATAGCTTCTGCAGGGACTACCCATAAGCTGATTCCTTCATTTCTTCGTGTGTAAACATCTCGCGCGTTTTCAATCGCCATCTCTTTATCATATGCATGTACGCTTCCAGCGTGTTTATACGGTTGCCCTGGTTTGGATTGAATGAAAACTTCCCAAACTGGACCTTGTGTTTCATTATTCTTCATGCTAGTTAATTTTAGTGATTTCATAATCAATCCCAGAAAATGAAAACTTGTCACCTTCTTTTTTTCCGTTCATTACAGAATAAATCGGGGAATCAATTGAAATTCCAACGATATGTAAACCATCTGCATCAAATGGAACTGTTGCCAAGCCAATGAAGAAGTTAAAACGTGGTGTTTGAACGATTGCTCCAGGTGTTACAGTATCCTTTTTACTAAAATCAATAGACTTCAATTGAGTTAGGTTTTGTTTTGCCTTGGCTAATTGAACTTTCATTAAGTTTTCAATTTCACCCGATTCGTACTGGTGCGAGTAATCCTCAGGGTCCAAGGTGTCACCTTCGTCTACATCGACCATACTGTGCGAAGTTTCAATTTTTTCGCTTAATTCTGAAATGATACTTTCTTGTGTTTGAAAAATCGTTGTTTTTATAATTTCTTTATTCATAAGTTCTTATTTTTTGAGTGATATTCTATAGCGCATTCTCTCACCCATGCACCTTCGTTGTGTGCTTTGATATGATGATTTAATCGTTGTTCATTACAAGGACCTTTACCGTTAATAACATCCCAGAATTCTTTCCAATCGATATCGCCGTGTTCATATTGATTTTCTCCAATTTGTTTTAAATCTGCATCAGGAATTTTCAATCCGATTAATTCTGCTTGTGGTATTGTTTTATTGATAAATTTCTCTCTTAATCGGTCGTTTGATTCGCGTTTAATTTTCCAACGCATAGCATTTCCAGTACGTGGCGAATCTGTATCGTGCGGACCAAACATCATCAAAGCTGGCCACCACCAACGATTAAGCGCATCTTGAGCCATTTTTCGCTGATCTTTGGTTCCTTTCATCATTTTCCACATGATTTCATAACCTTGTCTTTGATGAAATGATTCTTCTTTACAAATACGATCCATCGCTCTTGCATATGGCCCATATGAAGTACGTTGAAGAGACACTTGATTTGTAATTGCTGCTCCATCAACTAACCATCCAATTGCTCCCATATCCGCCCAATTTAGAGCAGGGTAATTAAATACACTCGCATATTTTGCTTTTCCTGCATGGAGCCACTCAATAAATTGATCACGACTTACTCCTAAAGTTTCAGCTGCACTGTATAAATAAAGACCATGTCCGCCTTCATCTTGAATTTTTGCTAAAAGTATTTTCTTTGCTCGTAATGATGGAGCTCTTGAAATCCAATTCCCTTCAGGTTGCATACCAATAACTTCTGAGTGAGCATGCTGTGACATTTGACGAATAAGATGAGATCGATACTCATCTGGCATCCAATCTCGTGGTTCTATTTTTATCTCAGCATCAATTTTCGCTTCAAATTCTTTCAATAAAGCTTCTTGATCAATGATTGTTTCCATAATGTTAATGTGTGAATACACAAAGTAAAAGAAAGGGCAAGGAAAATTAAATGACCGATTTCAATATAAAAAGTGATAAATATCAGGTTTACTTGCTTTTTTTTGGCGAAATGTGACTAAAGTCACTGTGTTTTGAAGATCGCTTCATTAATTTTGTATTAAAGCAAATGATATGTTCGGAAAAGGTTCGCGTTTATATAGTATTTTTAAAATGAAGTGCCCTCGTTGTCATGAAGGTGATTTCTTTATCGATAAGCCCTATAACTTAAAAAAGGCAGGTGATATTCATGAGCACTGCTCAAATTGCGGTTTGAAGTATTCTAAAGAACCTGGGTTCTATTATGGAGCAATGTATGTAGCGTACGCTTTGGCTGTAGCTTTGTTTGTAACACTTTGGGTCTCAATGAATCTATTTTTTGATAATGTTTCTACAGGAATGCAAATCACGATTATTATTATCGCGTCAATTGGTTTGACACCTTATTTGTATGCTTTATCTAAAATTATTTGGGCTAATTTCTTTATTAAATACGATAAAGATGCAAGGGGAGATGGTGTCAGAAAAAGAAGTGCTGATACTATTGAATCCTAGACATCAATGTACCACCTGTTTGAAATCTAAGAACCGATTTAAAGTTAGATTCAATTTTATATTCCTCATCCCACATAATGTAGTAATAGTCTGAATTGGTATTCGGTAGTATTTCTTTATTGTAATATTTCAATTTAAGCCAGTTTATATTATCGTATTCTATATGAAATCGAAAAGCGGGATTAAATAACCAATGCGTGTCGATGGTGATGGTTTTACCCTCCCGAATAGCATCTAGGTATGCGATAACTTCATAGGTTGTAGCGTCATAATACCATTCTCTGAATACATCCTTTTTCCAAGTTTGAGAAAAGTGTATAGAGGTAAGAGTTATGGTTATAATGGAAAGAGTAAGTTTTATGTTATGGGAATAATTCCAAGATGGCAAGTTTATAATACTTAGCAGCATAAACATGAATAATGGGTGATAAAAAATAGCAATTCTACCATTTAAAAAAGGAGCTCCGAGCACGTAACAATGAAAGAGGTTGATTGCGATGGTGGCTATCAGCAGAGTCGTTGAAACGAATATTGGTTTTTGGATTAGTAATTTTCGGTTTTCTGAATTGAAAACTCTTCTTAATATGTATAGTGTACCTAAGACAATGATAATTATAACTCCAACTCCAACGGCATAGTATTCTTGTAAGAATAGAGTTTTGCTGCCGCTTAATGAGTTTTCGACGAGTGGAAACAAAGTATTCTCAAGAAAACCATCAGATTCCCAGTAAATCATTTGATTTGTAGTGAGAATTACCTTTAATGGAATTGCTACTAAAGCGGCATAAGCTAGGAAAGTAAAGATTAGAATTGTTGTGTTTTTCAGGATTTTGCCTTCCAACTCATTTTTATTTAGAAAAACCCCAAGTGCTAATATGAATATTGTTGCTGCCAAAAAATAAACTAAACTAAAATTTGCGTAACTCGCTAGGCACGCTGTAATCAAGGTGAGGTGAGTGTATTTAATGTTTTTTGTTTTATAAAAAGAAAGTAAAAAACTGATTGAAAGGGTAGTGAGTGCAATAGACATTCCGTATCCGCGACATAAACTTAGAAAGTCCAACATATATGGATTTGCCACAAAAATAAGTCCTGCTGCTACAACAAAATAGGATTTGAATCCAAAAATTCCTTTTACAATTCGCCAAACTCCAATAGAAAAGAAACTGAAAAAAAGTAGGTTGGGTAATCGAATAGACCAAAGATGAATGTCAAAAATCTGAATACTGATCTTCGTGAGTAAGGAATTTAAGATGTGGTTATTTTGATCGGGATCGGTGTAAAATAAAATGTCGGAAAAAGAACTGTCCCTTACAAGGTAAAGCGTTGCAACTTCATCGTGTGTAATGGGAATAAAAAGTGCTTTGTATAAGATTAAAAAAAACGTTCCTAAAAGAACAAAAAAAAGTAAGCCTTTGTTGATTCTTGATATCGTTAATTTCATATAGTTTTTAAATGTAGTAAAACTTATCAATAATAATCTGAGAATTTAGTTCTTGCAATTAGCGAACTTATTATATTTATAGTCGGACCTTAATACTAGATATAATTTCCATAGGATTATGATAAAAACAGAAGATCAAAAACAATTAATAATTTCCAATATTGGATTTCTTTTTGAACAAGAATTAATTGACGAAATTGTTACGATAGGGAGATTACAAACTTTCAAATTGGGAGATCGAATTATTTCTGCTGGAGATGATATCGTCATGATGCCATTTGTTCTTGATGGCGCAATTAAGGTTTCGCGATCCAATGATGATGGCGAGGAGTTATTACTGTATTATATAGAGTCTGGAGATACATGTGCAATGACCTTGCAGTGTTGTGTTCGAAAATCTAAAAGTGAAATTAAAGCAATTGCATTAGAAGAATCTACTCTTTTAATGATACCAATTGAATATATGGAACAATGGATGAATAAGTATAGTTCATGGCGCTCTTTCGTTTTAAATAGTTATCACAACCGTTTTCAGGAGTTAATGGAAACAGTGGACGCTATAGCTTTTCTTAGATTAGATGAGCGTTTGGATATGTACTTAAAAGATCAAGCCAAATTGCTCGGAACGTTGGAAATCAATTATACGCATCAGCGTATTGCAGAAGATTTACATTCGTCTCGTGTGGTGATTTCCAGGTTGTTAAAGCAAATGGAAGTGAAAGGCATTATAACATTGAGAAGGAATAAAGTAATTCTTAAAGAATTTTAAATTAGATTTCCCTTCTATATTATAGGCGATGCATTTGTATCGCCTTTTTTGTTTTTAGTGTGTTTTTTTGTTAAAAAACAACCAGATCATCATGTATACATGTCTTTTTTTAAGGTTTAATCCCTATATTCGGGGTCTAATTAACTAAAAAATTAATAATATGAAAAAAATGTTACTTTCTTTCACAGCATTATGTGCTGTGTTTACAATGAATGCTCAGGCGGATACGTTGACTGAGTTTTTTACAGGAACTCCAACGTTATATGGAACTCAGGCCGGAGGGTATGTTACTGGAAATAATGGATATGGAGATATTTCTAAATTCCAAAGATTTGATTCTTCTACAGGTTTAGCAGCTACAGGATCCATCACTGGATGCCTTTTATGGGTTGGTGCTAAGGATGATAATGGAGGGTCTTTTGACGTTGTTGTTCGTGATTTTACAGGAGCTTCAATGGGAGTAGATATCGAGTCTGTTACTGTAAATTTAGCAGATGCTGATACTTCAGCTGCTGGTTTTATGATTGCGGAAGGTGCTGTAGGGTATAACGTTGCAGTTACTTTTGCAAACCCTATTCCTTTTACTTCAGCAAGTGATTTAGTAGTTGGTGTAGTTTTACCTACAACTGCTGGAGATACATTAGGTTTAGTATCAAATACTGATGGTGACTTTTCTTTGGCTGGAACACATTCTGTTGAAGAATGGGATGATGGAACAGTAGGTTACTTAGGAGATTGGCCAGTAGATATTGCAATGGCAATTTACCCAGTTGTTGATTTTGCTCTTAACGTTGATGAAAATGCAATTGTTACTAATGTATACCCAAATCCAGCTTCAGATGTTTTAAACATCAATGCTTCAGTTGAGGTTTCTACTGTTTCTATCATTGGTTTAGATGGTAAAGTAATCAGTACTACAAACGGAAATGGAACGAGTGTTTCTGTTAACGTTGCTGACTTAACTTCAGGAGTTTACTTATACGAAGTTGCTACGGCTAACGGAGTTACAAGAGATACTTTTGTTAAGAAATAAGAATTCTTTATAAGAATACGAAAGGGAGGCTTTGGCCTCCCTTTTTTGTTGTCTATAATTTTGACAAAAAAAAGAGACATCAATTTGATGTCTCTTTTTAGATTTTATTTAAGTGTTAGATTGTTCGCCCCGGATATACTTTTAAGGCTTCTTCTAGACATTTCACTGCTTTCTTTAGTGCTTCCTTATTCAGAACATAAGCAAGGCGTGCTTCTTGCTCTCCCAATCCAGGAGTTGAATAGAATCCACTTGCGGGAGCCATCATCACGGTTGCACCCTCGTATTCGAAATCTTCCAGTAACCATTGACAGAATTTCTCTGCGTTATCGACTGGGAATTTAGCAACACAATAAAATGCACCACTTGGTTTTGGACAGAACACACCAGGTATTTTATTCAATCCTTCTACAGTTATATTTCTTCGCTCCACATACTCTGCCACAACATCATCGAAATAGGAGTGAGGCGTAGATAATGCCGCTTCCGCTGCAATTTGATCAATTGTTGGAGGTGATAATCGCGCTTGCCCAAATTTCAATGCCGCTGCCATCACTTCTTTATTCTTAGAAACAATTGCTCCAATACGTGCTCCACACATAGAATATCGCTTTGATACAGAGTCTATCATAATGACATTCTGGTCAATTCCTTCCAAGTTCATTACAGACATTGGTGTTGCTCCATCATAACAGAACTCGCGATAAACTTCATCGGCAAATAAGAATAAATCATGTTTCTTTACGATGTCTCTTAATTGTTCTAATTCTTCTTTAGAATAAAGATATCCTGTTGGATTTCCTGGGTTACATATTACAATTGCTTTTGTTTTAGGAGTAATTTTTTTCTCAATTTCAGCAACTGGAGGTAATGCGAATCCATTTTCAATATGAGCGGTTACTGGAACAACATTTAATCCTGCAGCAACTGCAAATCCATTGTAATTCGCGTAAAATGGTTCTGGTATAATCACTTCGTCTTCCAAATCACAAGTAGACATGAAACCGAAAGTCAATGCTTCTGACCCCCCCGTTGTGATAATAATATCCTCAGGTTCTACATCAATATTTACAGATTTGTAGTAAGCGGATAATTTATCTCTATACGATTGAAAACCTGCAGAGTGACTGTATTCAATCACTTTTCTATCAATGTTTTTGATTGCTTTTAATGCAACCTCTGGCGTTTCAATATCAGGTTGTCCTATATTTAAGTGATATACAGATTTCCCTTTGGATTTCGCTATTTCAGCAAAAGGAACCAATTTACGAATTGGCGACTCTGGCATCTTAACAGCTTTACTTGAAATGATTGGCATAGTAAAATATTTTGCGCAAAAATAAATAGAAAATGCTAAGAAAGGTTGCATTCAAATAGATTTTGTTTCTTTATAATATGAAATGGTCTTGGATTCTCATTTTCGTTCTTTTTGCGTGTAAAACAGATCGTCCTGTTCAAGAGTCTATCCAGTATATTGATGAAGAGGTTGTTTCAAATGAATCGCATGACTCTACCTTGTATTATCAAATTGAAAATACTTTTGCCGAAATTGGACTGGTTGATCTATTGAAAATTGACAGTACGATCAAAGTTGACTTAAAATATGCTAGTACAGACAACTTCATGGGAATTCAATTATATGATACCATTGCACGCTTGTTTCTTCAAGAAGATGTTGCCATAAGACTTTCAAAATCCCAACAATTTTTAGACTCTATTCGACCTGGATATTCATTACTTGTATATGATGGTGTTCGCCCTAAGCAGGTGCAGCAAGAAATGTGGGATGCTTTAGATTCCATTCCAATATACAGAAGAGGTAAATTTGTTTCTAACCCGAGGAACGGGAGTGTGCATAATTTTGGGGCAGCAGTTGATTTGACTATCATAGACGCCTCCGGGAATGTACTCGATATGGGAGCAGGCTATGATGATTTTCGTGAAATTGCTTTTCCAAAACATGAAGCTCGATTCTTGAAATCTGGAGAATTGACGAGACATCAATATGATAATCGATTGTTACTTAGAAAAGTGATGAAGCATGCCGCTTTTTACAATATACCGAGTGAATGGTGGCATTTTAACGCGTACTCACGAATTCCAGCATCACATAAATATCAATTACTTTTAACCGAATCAGGTGCGTCTATTTGGTTTAAAATACCGTATAAAACGGATTCCATCTCAGATTCACCAATAAACCCAGACCAAGATTCTACAATTTGATTGTTTTCGTTTAGAAAAATAAAAGTAGGGTAGACTGGTACCTTTCCATTCATTAAATATGTAATTAATTGGTGGCAACCTTCATTCATTCCCATTTGTTCAAATGAGTGTATTTTCCCGTCAAACACAATCGATTCGGAATGTTTTTCTTCGAGCTTAAAGAAGTCTACTCGATTTAATTCTACTGATTTTAAATAGTTTCTGCGTTCCATTTTCGATTGATTCACGCGACAAATAGTACACCAGTCTGCACTTAGCATAATTACCTTTACTTTGCTTTCGGATGCATTTAGTTCTGATATCGGGTCAAAATCAGTTTGTCCAAGAGCAAGGGAGTAACAAATAAAGGTCCATATGAATACAACAAGTTTCATCACCTATTTTGATTTTCCTTCAATCGTATATCTCACTCCAATAAATCCTCTAATTCCTTGGTTAGGGGCATAAACATAAGATGGATCAAAGGTTAGTCCATAAGGATTGTCGGCTGTTGCCATTGCATTTCCTTCTGCATCAAATTGAACCTCCTTATCAAATGGGTCATTACTTCGCGCAATAATAAATGGAGTGCTTTTATTGGGTGTCCAATTCAAGAGGTTTTTTACACCACCATATATTTCCCAAGATTTAAATCCTTTGTAGGTCACTTGAATGTTTTGTAAACTCCACCAAGGAGAGAATTCAGCGCGAGGATCGAGTTCGTTTAATAAAGGTAAACGCATAGGACTGTAAAAGTTTCCAGTATAATCAATGCTTAGATTCGCTTTTGGGAAAAGATAACTCACGCCCCATGTTCCAGTAAACTTTTCGGTTAGAATTTGCTGCTCTTTTGTTCCATTCTCGAAGGTTGCAATATCCATGTAAGTCGCACCTGCTTGAATAGATAAGTTTCGAATAATCTTAGCTGTGATGTTTAAGCTTATGCCTTGACTGACTGCGTGCGAGCTAAGGTTTTTATAATAAATAAAATTTGGGTCAGTGTCGTAATCAGCGATTATTCGATTCGTGAAGTACGTGTAGAATCCGGTTAAATCAATGTTAATGTACTTGTTTTTCTTTGTAATAAATGATTTGTTGAAATTGATGTTTCCGTTGTACGATTGTTCTGGGTTGATATTGTTGGCAACAATAACTTCACGTGCTCCTGTTAGTGCTGCATGATCCTCTGTAAATACATTGACCACACGATATCCTGTTCCTGTGTTGATTCGGAATATTGTACTAGGGTCTAACATCCACTTATATCCTAATCGCGGAGTGAAAATGGAGCCATGTATCGAGTTATGATCATAGCGTAATCCAATTAATAGTTTATGCTTTTTATTGAGTTTTAATTCGTCTTGTATGAAAATCCCTGGCAACCATGAATGAGAAGGATTGTTTTTTGGATTTATCGAGTCCGCTGTTTGGGTTGCAGGAGTATCATCATCGTATCTTGTATATCGCATTGCTGCTCCAACAATCAAATCGTGCTTTCCTATTTTCTTATCCCAATGGAGTTGACCGAACCCGATAAATTGATTTGCCATAAATGAGGTATTCCCATAATAGCTATTCTGATTGTGGTAATTGAAAGACCCCGAAACAAAAAGTTTTTCTTTCATCGGCAATTGATAGTTTGCCAGCAACTCATAACGTGTGGTGTAAATACTCTCGCCATAAATGCTGTCACCACCTCTAAAGTTAGCGTCCCAATCCATTTCTCCACCCCAGCGATCTTCATATAGAAATCGACCAGCGATTGAAAATAATCGATAATTCTTTCGCTTAAAATTCCATTTTTGAAATACAGAAATTCGATCTTGGAGTGTCACATCAGTAAAACCATCTTTATTATCATCCCGTTTGTAATCATAATTGAAGTAGTTGATTCCAGTTAAAACAGTTGCATTCTTTCCAGCATTTAATTTTAGAGCAATATCTGCATTGGTTTCTAGCCAAGAAGTAGTGAATACATCGGCAGTCAACAAGCTAGCATTTTGTGGCTTTTTGGTAATGACATTGATTATTCCTCCTATAGCTTCACTACCGTATAATGTTGAAGCTGGTCCTTTTACTATTTCTATTCGTTCTACCAAAGAATTTGGTATCCCTGTTAAACCATAAACTGTAGATAAGCTGCTCACAATCGGCATTCCATCTATCAAAACCATTGTGTAAGGCCCTTCTAATCCATTAATATGAATGTCACCTGTATTGCAGATGTTACAATTTAATTGAGGGCGAACGCCATTCACGCTTCCAATAGATTCATAAACAGAAGGTGAAGGGTTTTTCTTGAAGAAATTGGGGGTGAAAACCTCTACATTGACGGTACTTTCTTTTTTTGATACCTCCTTGAGTGTTCCGCTAACTACAACTTCGTCAACTTCTTGTAATTCTTTTTCTAATTCTATATGAACGAGAGGCGAGGGTGATGTGATTTCAATGATCTTTGGTTTAAAACCAAATGCAAAGAATTCAATTTGATGCTTTCCTTCAGGGACTGAAACTAAGGTGAAATAACCTTCAGGATCTGAGATTGCATTAATATTTAGCGCTTTTAATTTAACCTTGACATAAGGAATCGGTTCTTTGTTGTAAGCAATGATTCCTTCAATATTGTGTTGGGCTAAAAGCATAGAAACATTAAGAATAAGAAATATGAATGCTACAATTTTAGCCATGTGTTTTTGTTTGCAAAATTATAAAAGTTAGATAGGTCTAACAAATTATTTTAGATAATATTTTTTTACATTTGATTTATGTTATCATTTACAGAAGAGAATTATTTAAAAGCACTTGTTCAATTAACCACCTTTGAGGAGGGGAAAGATGAGGTTGGAGTAAATAAATTGGCGTCGTATTTAGATGTTAAACCGGCAACTGTAAGTGATATGGTTCGCAAGCTAAAGGCAAAAACTTTAGTGAAATATGAGAAATACGGTAAGATTTCATTAACGCCAGTGGGGCAGAAGTCTGGAATGATGGTGATTCGTCGCCACCGATTATGGGAAACATTTTTACAGGAGAAATTAGATTTTTCATGGGATGAGGTTCATGAATTAGCAGAAGAGTTGGAACACATTCATTCCCAGAAGCTAATCAATCGCTTGGATCAATTTCTTGATTTTCCAGAATTTGATCCCCACGGTGATGCCATTCCCAATGCAGATGGAGAAATTGTTATTCCTTTCCGTAAAATTCTTTCCGAAGCGCAAGCAGGAGATGTGGTGAAGATAATCGCAGTAAAAGATAACTCATCTGAATTCTTGCAATATGTCGATAAAATAGGCTTATCGATTCAAGATGAAATTACGATTGAAGCAAAAGAAGAATTTGACTCATTAACTACAATAAACAGTAAGGGGAAACAATATGTTGTCTCCCCTAAATTCACTGATAATATTTTTATCGTTTGCGCTAAATGCCTTAAGGCAAAGGATTGCAATTGTACTTCCTAATGCTTTACAATTGTTTTAATTCGTTTTTCTCCCTTGTCGTTCGTCATTTGAATGATATAATGTCCGTCCTGTTCATTTGACAGATCAAGTACAACACTATTTTCAAAGTCTGTTGTTTCAATAATTCTTCCTCTGGAATCTAGTAGAACCACTGTATTAAGACCATTCGATCCTGTGGATATAGAAACATTCCCTGTTGTTGGATTCGGATAAACAGCGTAATATTCTTGTTGTTCTTCATTGATTCCTGCAGTTGCGTTAACATCGTGTGTGATGGTTCCCACTTTATTAATAATCCAATTATTTGGGTCGATTGCAGATATGTTCGTAACATTCCCCATATTCGGAATCGTGAATACATCATTGTTTCCAATAATATTAAATCGAATAGTAGTGTCAGCCATTGCAGATCTTGAAAATTGAATTTCAATTGGATTTGTAAATGCAGGCGTAGTACTAGAAATACTATGGGTGATGTTTAACAATAAATCTGTCCCTGAAGTATTCCAAGTGGCAGAATAGGTTGGATAACCTTCTCCAAAATACCATTCGTTGAATGCAGCGTCAAAATTAACTCCTGAAGCAGCTTCAAAGTAATCTCTAATGTCTACTCCTAAAGCTGTACCGTCTGTAAAATCCGTCTGAATGTTTTTCAGGGCGTTGAAAAAAGCAACATCATCATTCATTAAGAATCTAAATGTGTGTAGAATTGCTGCTCCTTTATCGTAAGTTAATCGGCCACTAAATATTCTGTTTTCATTTAAACTATCTTCTACCCATACTGAACCATTTGGTTGAGACATTACGTTGCTATGTACATCTGTCATGTGCTGATCTTTTTCCGCTGGATATAAATCTTCTAACATCAAATACTCACTGTAAGATGCGAATCCCTCATTTACCCAAATATCTGCCCAAGAAGCACATGTTACATTATCTCCCCACCATTGGTGACCGAGTTCATGAGCGGTTAATCCTTTAGCGAACCAGCCTTGTGTTGTCATTGTTTGATGTTCCATTCCTCCTGAAAGTGGCGCCATACAATGCCCGTATTTTTCATCTTGAAAAGGATATGGTCCGTATAGATCTGCAAATAACTCAATGAAATCTACTGTTTCATCAATATCATTTTGAAAATTAGGCAATGTCGCTGGGTTGTTATAAATATAGTTTTGAATTAATACTGGCGAAGTTGATCCTGCTGGGTTTGCAAAAACATTATATTCAACATATTCAGCAACGGCAACAGAAACCAAATAATAATCAATGGCATGTCTGTGTTTCCATTCGTAACGAGAGGTTCCGTTTCCTAAATCAACAACATTTTCTAAAACACCATTAGAGCCTGCCTTACATGAATTTGGAACCGTTATTTTTATTCCAACACTGTCCGCTTTATCTGTTAATGATTGTTTACAAGGCCACCATTCATAGGCAGAAAATGGTTCAGACAATGACCATGTAACTTGATTTCCCCATGAAGGTGATGAATCATTAGTCATTCCTGCTCCGCCTAATGGGTTTGTAGCCCCGTTTGGAGGTGTCCCGTCATAATCTACAGCAATTTTAAAAGATTGTCCTGTTGTTAAGTTAACTGGTACTTTAATATACGAACCTACACGGTTGTATGGTGTAGTTACGCCGTTTAAACGAATGTCTGATACATTAAAAGTGCTAAATAATTCAAATAATACACTGTCTAAAGTTTCGTTTGCAGTTCCATGAATTTCACCAGTTCCTGCAACATCAGTTGAAAGGTTGTCCATTGAAATATCAAGGTCGTAGTAGTGCACATCATATCGCTCTGTTTCCGCAATCTGTGCCACTGTAAGTGCATTGCTCTTTAGTTGGTTTGCGCTAAAAGAATTTCTTTTGTGACAATTCGTCGCAGATTCAGATTGAGCAAATGGAGATAAGCTGACGGTTAACGCCAACAGGGTAATTACATTTTTCATAAGTTTATAGTTCTAGCTTGAGTTTCTAAATTAAGAAAATTAGCTGAATTTTTAACGGGTATTATTTGAACGGTATGAATAGTATGTTAAACCGTAATCTTTGTTTACCCATTATTTTATCGAACGCCTAGTTTATTCAATATGTTGATGAAATGAAATCCCCTAGGAACAAATCCTTGCCCATAGAAGAACTTATGTGCTTTGAAATTGTCAGAATACGAATCAAGGGCTATCATTGTGCAAAGCTCATCTTCTGCTTTTTTCTGCATGAATTCAAACAGCACCTTTCCAGCTCCTTTCGAACGGTATTTTTTTGAAATGACCACATTATCCAATTCCAGATACTTTCCACACCACAGTTTAGTTCCAATCCAATATCCAGTTAAGCCCAAGCAGTTTTCACCATCATAAATAGCAACTTGACCGTAATTATGCGGAAGCATGTCGTCCAATTCTTTACTGTACTCGTCAAAAGTCAGATTTGGATATACTTCATTTAGAATTGCTAGATTCTCTAACATTTCTGCTTTGCTTTTTAGTTCTCTAACTTCCATTATTTGTTCAAAATTAATGTTTCATAGAACAGTTCGTATATTCTTCGGTATTCATCATTCCATGAACTTGAGCGTGTGAATCCATGTGCTTCAACGGGAAAAACGGCTAGTTCCCAGTTTGTTTTTTCTAATTCAATAAAACGTTGTGACAATCGCACGACATCTTGAAATTGAACATTATCGTCAACCATTCCGTGCAATATTAGTAATCGGTCTTCAAGGTTCTCAGCAAAATAAATCGGAGAACTTTTTTTATATGACCTGGGGTCTGTTCCAGGATAATTTAAAATGTTACTGGTGTA
>Ga0193954_1000652_pt1 | contig 19532 bp, 16 predicted proteins | sample BB_5_MG_FD_140340 | JGI IMG/M metagenome (GOLD analysis project Ga0193954, IMG submission 140340) | Microbial mat bacterial communities from the Broadkill River, Lewes, Delaware, United States - BB_5_MG | ecosystem: Environmental > Aquatic > Freshwater > River > Microbial mats | place: USA...
CCCCCCCCGCACGCCTCCAGGTCGCTCGAACTTCAGCCTGCATCACCCATGTCTTGGGTATCCCTCATCGTTCCCCCCAGCCGCCGCCCCTCGGTGCATTCTGGGGCGGGCCTCGCGAAAAAAACCGCGGACCGTCGTTACACCCGGCGTGCAGCGCGTCTCCAAGAAAGGACAACAGGGCCCAAGGCCTTCGAACCTTCTCAAGGAGACCTACCAATGCACCGCACAATCACGACCCTCGCGCCCTTTGCCGCCGCGTTCGCCCTCGCCCTGCCCTCCACCGCCCTCGCTCAGATCTCCTGCGACCAGGACGGCGATGGGCACGACGCCATCATCTGCGGTGGTGATGACTGCAATGATAAGGACCCCAACCGCTACCCTGGCAATGTGGAGATCTGCGACCTCAACGGGCACGATGAGGACTGTAACGCGGGCACGCCCGGCTTCCTCGACGCGGACGGCGACGGGTTCAACTCCGCCATCTGCCGAAATACCAACTCCAGCGGCGCGATCGTCTCTCAAGGCAATGACTGCAACGACGCCAACCCGGCCGTGCACATCATCGCCGCCGAGCAGTGCAATGGGCAGGACGATAACTGCGACGGAAGCATCGATGAGGGTGTGCAGACCCTCATGTTCGTAGACGCTGACGGCGACGGCTATGGCGCCGGTGCAGCCCTGCTGATGTGCCCGCTGAGTTCCGGCTACGCCAGCCGCAACGGGGATTGCGACGATAGCAACCCGGCCATCATTCCCGGTGCTCAGATCTGCCAGGGCCCCGACGTGCAGGTCTGCACCTCCCAGGGCAGCTTCACACCAGCCCTGAGCTGCCAGCGACGCGCCAAGTGTCATTCGCAGCCCAATGGCATCGGCATCTGCGAGTGCAAGCACGGAATCCGCGCCAACGGCACATGCCGCCGCGCCTCCTGATACAGGCCCCCTGCTCAGGGCTGGCGCCAGACCCCATCCCCGTCCCCGTCTAGGAAGATGGGGTTCGTGAATGCAAAGGAAGGCCGATTGCGCGCCCAGATACCGTGGCGCTGCGCCCCATGGGTCTCGACAATGAGCCAGGCGTCGACCCCCGGGCTCACTGAGGCGGTGAGGGTTCCGTCAAAGCGCAGGACCCCATCGACGGCCTCAAGCGCCTGAGTCTTGACCGTCTGACCATTCACGATGAGCTGCACCGTATCCACGGACATCCACGTGGGGGCCTGAACCTGAACGTCGACTTGCACCAAGTCTCCTGTCACGGCGGCGGTATCACCCACCTGAGCCTCACCCAGCTTTGCGGTCAGGAAAGGCCCACAGGAGACGAGCAAGCGACCTTGCATAAAGGCGGTCCGGAACTTGTCGTCATCCACGGCCGAAGGCGTATCCGTATCCACCCGTAGGTAGGTGCGCGGCAGCCCCATATTCCCCGACTCGGCCCGGTGGTTATCGGTGGCGCCCACCGCCGCAACACGCCGGCCCTGGTTGAGAAAGCTGAACCAGTCCTTCACATCCGCGGACTGAATCCCGCTGCCGGAGCAACCATTCATGACCTCCAGGCCATCAAAGTCGGGTGACCAATCCAACCTGCGCGCCTGCCCCGTGTCCCGGTCATAACCCATTGCAGATAGATACCCGCCGATCGAGGGCGCGCGCGGGTGGTTCACTTGCAAGAAGGGTTGACCGGCATTCGCCCGCACCGCAGCGAAGGTCTCGGCGGGCGGCTTGCCGTACCAATCGATTCGGCCGTTGCCGACCTTGGTGGGGTCTGCGACCAGGGGGTAGGCATTGAAGTGGCCGTAGATATAAGTTGTCACCTCACTACCGGTGATGCCGTTGATCCAATCGCCCAAACCGAGGGCCTCGATCGCCGGGTCGAAGCTGCCGATGGCCTCATGTTCGGTGGATACGGGCACCTCCAGCCCCTCCACGACCATTGCGCGGACTTTGTCCTCATAGGAGTCCGGACTATCCGGGGATAGTTGGGCGTGCACGTGCGTATCGGTGCTCACCCAGCCCGGCGTAGCCACCGAACGCTGCAACTCGGTTTGCAGCATCGTGCTCTGTCCGGCCTGCACCTGCACCGCCAACGTCTGCACCTCATACTCAGACCCTCGGGAGACGAAGACATCATAATCCCCCGCCGGCAGGGCCACCTGCCCTCGCCCGCGGTGCGCAAAGACGGTGCGCGTCAGGCCATAGTACAGGCCCGGCTCGCCGAAACGCGCCGGTATGTCGGGCGTACCGCCGCCCTGACGGCGCACGCTGAGCTTCACGGGCAGATCCCGGCCTTCATCATCCTTGACGATGTACTCCAGCACTCCCGCCGCCGGAGCCACCAAGTCCCCGGCCGAGACCGAGGCCCCCGCCGCCTCAACCTGCATGCTGGGGCTACGCGTCAGCCCCTGGGTGACGGCGCTAACGCTATAGGCGCCCGGCAATACTTTTGCGCTGAACCGGCCCATCTCATCCGTCTGGGTACGGCTCATATAGTCACGTTCGTCCTGTCGCGTGGCATCGAGGATGTGTACCCGTGCCCCGATCGCAGGCTGGCCTTCATCATCCACCACACGCCCGGAGATCTCTACCCCCTCCGGCTGCTGCACGGCGGCCCGCCACTCCTGCTGGGCCTTAGAAAGGTCGCCGTCCTGCACCACCAGATAGTGCGTATAGGCGATGCGCTCGCGGGCGCGCACCTTCAGCGGGTCTCCAAGGCCGGCAAAGACCACCCCGGACTGGGTGATCACCACGCTCAAGGAGGCCTCAAGGGCGCCGTAGAGGTAGCTCACGTGCTCGGTGAGCGCGCCATAATAGGCCCCAGTGCCCTCGCTGGTCGGCGGGTCGAAGCCATAACCCTCCACAAAGGGGCGGGCCGAGTCGAAGATGAAGCCCGCCGCGGGCAGGCCGATCTCGATCGTGGTCCGCCCTGGGTTAAAGAGTTCATACTCACACCGCAAGCGGTGTTGACCGGGCTCCAGGACATAGTCGACCCGCCACTTGAGGTCATAAGGCTCGGTACCAAACAGCTCTGAAAAGAACGCGGAGAACAGCGGCATGTCATCCACCTTGCCCTCCACGCGGACCCGAGCGGCCCCGCCATCCTGGCCGTCATTTACGATCTGCACAGACTCCCCATTGAGGATGAACAGGTCCGCGGCCACGATGACCTCGCCAAAGGCGGAGCGGCCGGGCACATCCGGCGGCCGCACGATGTCCGCGTCCAGGATGCTGCCGCCATAGGGATTGTAACCGCGCGCCACGCCCGGCTGGCCGATCAGCACCTCAATGAACTCGTTGTAGATCTTGATGTCGCCGAGGCGCCCCTTGGCGTTCAGACCACCAATGAGTTCCGACGCCTGGGTCACCACACCGGCGCGGGTCTGACCCGCGGACAGGACCACATCCAGGGCAAGCGGGGGCGGGGGCTCGACCTGAGGTTCAGAGCCCTTGCAGCTCAAACCGGTCGCAGCGATGAGCCCGAACAGGGCGGGCAGGCTTCGGCGATGCATTCGATCGACGCTGCCAAACTTCGCCCCAACTTGAAAGCGGTTCAGCGACTGAGCCAGACCATCGGATCCACTGGGGTGCGACCTCGGCGGATTTCGAAGTACAGGTAGGCGCCCTTCGTTGAGCCGCTGTCACCGACATACCCCAACAGCTGCTGGGCGCTGAGCTGCTGCCCAACCTTCACCGCGTAGGACTCCAGATGCGCGTACAGCGTGTAGAAGCCTCCGTGGTCCACCACGATGAGGCGCCCGAAACCGGCCCGGGAGCCTACGAAAGCGACGGTGCCGGAGAAGACGGTGCGCACCGGCGCCGACTGCGCGGCCCTGAGGTCAATGCCCCGGGAGACGAGCACCATGCTGGACTCCGGATCCACCTTCTTGCCGAAGGGCACCTCGAGGCGGCCCACGGTCGGCCAGGGCAGGCGACCCTTTTGAGCCGCAAAGCCCCCCGGAACCGCGTCGGGCGCGGCCCCGGTACCCATCACCTTGCCCATGTGCGCGTCGAGCTTCTTCGCGGCGGTGCGCAACTCGCGGGTCAACCGAAGGCCGGCGATGCGCTCCTTCTTGATGGCCGTCAATAGAGCTTGCCGCTCGGCCCGCAGGTTCGCGGCCGCCTCCACCTCGGCATCGAGCGTGGCCTTATCCTCCTCGAGCTGGGTCTTCTTCTCGCTCAGCTCAAAACGCATGCTGCGGTCCGAGGAGGTCGCGTCGAGCATGCCCTTGATGAGCTCAAGGTCCCAGGCCTTGACGAAGTCGAAGCGGTCACGCGTGCGGCGCACGTCATTCGGGTCCTTGATACGACGCACCATGCGGCTGAGGCGCGCTCGGCGCAGGCGCATCATGGCGGCCGCCCGCTTTCCGAAGCGGCCACGCAGATTGCCCAAGCGGGCCTGGTTCTTCACGATGCGTTCGGTCAGCTCCTGAATGCGTTTATGCGCAGCCTCGATCTCCAAGGTGAGCCGCTCGGAGGCCTCGACCTTGTCCTCGATGCCTTTTTCGAGGCCCTGCAGCCCACCGAGAATAGAAGCCTCCTCATTTTTGAGGAACTTCATCTTCACGCGGTCCGCAGCCAGCCGAGCCCTCAACGCAGCGCGTTCACTGGTCTCGGCCTGCGCAAGCGGCAAAAGCAACACCAAGCCAAGCAATACGAAACCCAGCCTGCGCATCACACCTTTAAGAAGCGGCTGACCGCCGCCAAGCTGGCTACCAACCCTAGGAGCAGGCCCGCGACCAGCAGATAGACGAGAAAGTGAACCTGCGAAAAAGCGAGCTCCACGGGGTAGCCTTGGCCTAGCCCGCGCTCGATGCCCATGCGCAACCCACCCTGCAGGAGCATCAAGATCCCCATCGACAAGGCGCCGCCCAAGAGCCCCTGCAGGCCACCCTCCACAACGAAGGGCGCGCGTACGAAGGCCGCCGTGGCACCGACGAGGCTCATGACTTCGATCTCGTCCCGGCGTGCATAGACGGTAAGGCGAATCGTATTGGAGACGATGAGGATCGTGCCCAGGCACAAGGCTAGGCCCAGCACCCAGGCCGCCACCCTCGAAAAGCCCAAGAAGCTGTTCACCTGCTCTATGGCCTCACGCCCAAAACGCACCTCCTCAACCTGAGGCAGGGCCTCCAGGCGGGTCGCGAGGGCCTCGACGGTCTCTCTGGTCCAAGCTTCGGAGCGGATGCGGATCTCCACCGAGGCCGGCAGCACGTCGGGCGGCAGGCCATCGAGCAGGGAGCCGTCCTCCCCCAGGGTCTCGCGGAAGGAGGCCAGCGCGGCCTCAGAGCTGGAAAAGCGGGCCGCAGCCACCTCCGGCCATTCGGCGAGGGTCTCGGCCAAGACAAAGCCATCGCCGGGCGGCGTGCCGCGATGCAGGTAGGCGGAGACCTCGACCTCCCGGCCCATGCGCTCGGCGACGTCGGCCAGGGTGGCCACCACGACCGCAAAGGCCGCCAATACCGTCAGCGCAGCCGCGATGGTGACCACCGCCACCAGCGTCACGCCGAAGGAGCGCACGGAGACCGAGACGGCCTGCCTCAGCACGTATCGCAGCTTGGGCAGCACCGCCCCTGCCATACTACGCAGCCCCGCTGGACGCACGTGGGTTGCGGCCCCACCCTCGTTTCGGGTACGCGCAGCCCATGCGTGCTCGATTGCTCACCCTCGCCCTATTCGCCGGCCTTTGGGCCTGCGCCCAAACCGCGCCGCCGCCGGCCACGCCGGCCTCCGCTCCCGCCGCCGTGCAACCCGCAGCGAAGGCGGACGCTGCGCCCGCAGAAGAGCCTGCACCCCAGCCCGAGCCGCAGGTCGCGCCCACCACCGCCTCCACCTGCACTACGGCCAAGGACTGCCGCACGTTCTCCAACTACTGTGGAGGCTGCGCCTGCCAAGCCCTGCCGGCAGGCGCGACGGACCCGGTCTGCCCGGGCAAGATCGTGAGCTGCCTCGTAGACCCCTGTAAGTTCAAGGCCCTACAGTGCGTGTCCGGGGCCTGCGTGCTCGGCGACCCGGAATCCTAATTGACCCAAAGCCCACGCCCGCGCTCCGATGCGAGCGATGCTGCGACTCCCCCCCTTCGAGGTCGCTGAGCCCGCCTCGCTCGACGAAGCGGTGCAGATCCTCGCGGCCCACGACGGCCGTGCCCGGCCCATGGCCGGCGGCACGGACCTGATGCCCAACATGAAGCACGAGGTCACGGTGCCCGAGGTCGTGGTCGGCCTGTGGCGCATCCCGGGCCTCAAAGGCATTCGACAAGAGGACGGCATGCTGCGCATCGGCGCGCTGACCACGCTTCATGACGTCGCCCAAGATCCCCTGGTGCAAAGCCACTTGCCCGCACTCGCGGAGGCGGCGGGACAGATCGCCGGCCCCCAGCTGCGCCGCATGGGCACCATCGGCGGCAACGTCTGCCTCGATACCCGCTGCGTCTATATCAACCAGAGTTACTTCTGGCGGCAGGCCCTGGGCTTTTGCCTCAAGAAGGACGGCACGGTCTGCCACGTGGTGAAGTCCGGAAAGCGCTGCGTGGCCGCGGCCAGCAATGACAGCGCGCCCGTGCTCACCGTACTCGGCGCGGTCTTGCTGGTGCAAAACGCCAAGGGCATCCGGGAGGTGCCCCTGGCCGACTTTTATGTGGCTAACGGCGAGTTCAATCAAAAGCGGGCCCCTGATGACCTCGTGACCGAGATCTTGGTGCCGATGCCCAAAGCCGGCACACAGATGGCCTACACCAAGCTGCGCACCCGCGCCGCCATCGACTTCCCCGAGCTGGGCGTCGCGGTCCGCGTGGTGCCCGCCGACGATGGCACCATCGCGCAACTGAACCTCTGCGTGACCGCCCTGGCCGCCAAGCCCAAGGTGGTGGACGTCGATCCCAGCATCTACCTAGGGAAGACCCTAGACGCCGAGGTCATCGAGGCCGTCGCCAACCTCGCCTACAAGCGCTGTAAGCCGCTCACCAATATCGTCAGCGATCCCGCCTACCGGCGCGAGATGGTGCCGGTATTTGTGCGCCGGGCCCTCAAGAAGGCGCTCGAGCGGAGCGCGTAGTGACATGCGACGGCTCATCCTGCTGTTCGCCTTCGGCCTGTTGAGCTGCGGCTCAGAGCACCCCGAGGGCGTGGGCGCGCCCTGTACCAAGGGTAATGACTGTGAAGCCCGCGCCGATGTTGCCTGTGTCATACCTTGGCCCGGTGGCTACTGCACCGAGGTCAGCTGCACGGTTGGTTCTTGTCCGACGGGAGCCCGCTGCGTTACGGGCATCGACTTCGACGATGTTGCCTTCGATGCCTTCTGTCTCCAGACCTGCCAGCAGGAAGCCGATTGCCGGGATGGCTACCGCTGCGTGGATGTCAGTCTCCCGGAGCGCGTCTGTGCGCCGGGGGCTACCTAAGCTCTTCGTCCTGCTGCTGAGCCTGAGCGCCTTTGCCTGCGACGGCCCTTGCATCAACCTCGCGGAGCAAATCTGCAGCTGCGAGCCCAACCGCACAGAAGAGGACGCCTGCCTGCTCAAGGTGCAGATCCGCAGCGACACCCCGGTCAGCCAGGCCGAGGCCGACCGCTGCTCAGAGCTGCTGCCCCTGTGCACCTGTGAAGACCTCGTCGCAGAGAACTACGCCGTCTGCGGCATTTCGAATGGCCCCGTGGCCCTATCCCAGGAGAACTGAAGCCGTGAGTCTTGATGTCAGCCCCCACCTCGAAGCCGCCCTCGCCCAGTCTCAGGACGCGCGGGGCATCTCCAGCATGGCCCAAGGCCTCGTGGGCAGCCCCATCCTGACCATCGCCGGGCAGGTGAAGGCCAAGATCGCGGCCGGTGAGGACGTGCTGAACCTCACGGTGGGCGACTTCTCGCCCACTGAGTTCCCCATTCCCACCCAGCTGCGGGACGGGAACATCGCGGCGCTTCAGGACGGGCAGAGCAACTATCCCCCAGCCACCGGTGTAGTGCAGTGCCGCCAGGCTGTGCAGGGCCTCTTTTCGCGTCACATGGGCCTCGACTATCCGCTGGACTGCATCCTCATCGCCGGCGGCGCGCGTCCGATGATCGCCGGAAGCTACCTTGCGCTCATCAATCCCGGCGACAAGGTCGTCTTCGGCCTGCCTTCTTGGAATAACAGCTACTATTGCAACATCACTGGCGCCGAGCCGGTGGCGCTGCCCACCACGCCGGACAACCGCTTCTTCGTGCGCAACGAGGACCTGCTGCCCCACCTCGCCGACGCGCGCATGCTGGTGCTCAATACGCCCCAAAATCCTACGGGCACCGTCATGGAGGCAGAGGTCCTCAAGGATATCTGTGAGGCGGTGGTGGCCGAGAACCAGCGGCGCGCGAACAGCGGACGCCCGGCGCTGTACGTGGTCTTCGATCAGATCTACTGGCTGCTCACCTTCGACGGCATCGAGCACCACAACCCGGTCAGCCTCGTGCCCGAGATGGCGCCCTACACCATCTTTGTTGATGGCATCAGCAAGGGCTTCGCAGCCACCGGCCTGCGGGTGGGCTGGGCGGTGGGCCCTCAGGACGTCATTCGCAAGATGGGCGCCATCCTGAGCCACCTCGGCGCTTGGGCCCCAAAGCCAGAGCAGATCGCGACGGCGGCCCTTCTCAACGATGACGCCGCCATGAAGACCTATCTCGACGGCATGAAGCAGCAGGTAGGCGCGCGCCTCAGCGTGCTCAGCGATACGATGCACACCTTGAAGGCCGAAGGATTCGACGTCGACGCGATCCCACCCCAAGGTGCAATCTACCTTTCAGTCCGCCTCAACCTGCAGGGCAAGACCACACCCTCCGGGCAGGTGCTCAAGACGGACGAGGATGTGCGCTGCTTCTTGCTCGAAGAGGCGGGTGTCGCCTTGATCCCCTTCTCCTGCTTCGGCGTTCAAGGCGATATCGGTTGGTTCCGCGCCTCGGTAGGCACCGTCAGCGTCGCCCAGTGCGAGAGCATCGCGGGCCGCTTGCGCGGGGCCTTTAGTCGGCTATCCTGAGGCGGTATGCGCCTCGCTTGGGTCAGCATTGTCCTCGTGACGGGGCTGACCCCCGGCTGCTTTAGCGGCGCCGACCTTATCCCGCCCGACATCGCGGGCGCTCAGAGCGCCCTATGGATCCAAGACCTGGGTACAGCCCGCGCACGCGCTGTGTTCTTGGGGCCGGATCAGCAGCCGACGGTGGTTGATCGAAGCCGGCCCCTGCATGTGCTGCACTTCGACTGGCGACCCGACGGCATCATGGAGTTGGGTGTGCCCTTCGGGTCGGTGCGCACGGTGCACAACCAGCCGCTACCGCCGCCCCTAATGGCCTACGCCTGGCTGCCCGGCCAAGAGCGTGCCCAGGTCCAACTCGATGCGCTCACGCTGCAGAGCTTTGGGCTGCCCTTGCCCGACATCGACACTTGCGCTCTGCAGGGCGGCTGCCTCGCCGCGGAGGGCGTGCACCGATGCGTGACCCCGTGCCCTGAAAGCCAGCCTGCGCCCCCAAGGCCCGTAGACTTCGACTGCCCAGATGACTGGCTGCCAATGCCCGGCCCACCCGACAGCGGGCTAAGCCTCTGCGCCCCCGAGGTGCACGAGTTCGCAGACTGCGGGGCGGACAGCTACCAGGGCTACGGCCCGGATTGCCAACCCCTCGCGGACTGCGCGGCGGGAGGGGCGCTTTGGCCCGAGCCCCCGCCGGGGTTGGGGCCGATCGTCTATGTGGATGATGACGCGCCGGCCAACGGGGATGGCTCGATAGACCGCCCCTTTCAGGGCTTAGTCGCCGCGCTCACGATTCCGGGCGCCCGCATCTTGCTCGCGCCCGGCGAGTACAGCACGCCCTCAGCGTTCGACAATCCGGGCGCCCAGCTGGTGGCCCGCTGTCCCACGCGCACCCAGCTGCACGGTAGCCAAGGAATGCGGCTCGACACCGGCCCGCTCACTCTGTCGGGGCTGCACCTGGACCTGGGATCCGGCACATTCAGCACTTTGCCAGGACAGAGCCTCACGCTCCAGGGCGTATCCATCGAGACCTCGCAACCTGCCTTGACAATCCAAGGCGCTCTGATTGCCCGCGATCTCAAGGTGCGAGCCCCCACCGCCATCATCCTACTATCAGGGAGCGCAGACGTTTCCGGCATGAACTTCGTGGGCAACCAACTCCTGACCTGCCCTTCAGGCACGGCCTCTCTAAGCGATGTGCGCGCGCAGGGCACACCGACCAGGGCGCCGATGATCCGCACCTATGGTTGTCGAGCGATCGACCTAGAGCGCGTGCACCTAGACAGCTCCGGCGCCGACGCTATCGCCGTCGAGCAGCTCCCCATCGACCTTAGGATTCATGACGCGATCATTCGGGGTGCCAAAAAGAACGGCCTTGATGCCGGGATCGCGCAGACCGCCACGGTGACCAGCCACCTCTTCATGCAGCGGGTTCTCTTTGAGGAATTGGCGGACCATGCCTTCATCGTGCGGGGCATGGACACCGTCGCGAATCAGATCGTGGTGCTCGATAGCCGTGGCACCGCCGTGGAGCTTCGCCAAGACCCCGCTCAGGCTAACTCCGTCGAGGTCAATAACCTGTGGGTGCGGGCCACGGGTCAGCACCTGGTCCGGTTGGGCCGCACCCTGACGAAGGCGCTAGGCACAACCGTTACGGGCCACAACTGGGTCATCGAGGTGCCCTCCCCGCGGGCAGATCCCGCCGCAGTGTTGAGCGTGCGGGATGGCGTCGTAGCAAACCTCAGTCAGGTCTATATCGCCGCGGACGAAGGCCTGGCCGTCGAAGTCGCCTGCGCTACGGGGACCTTCGAGGATCTCATCATCTGGGGGGGAGACGCGACAGGCCTCAACTCCCAGCCCATCAATGAGATCACGTTGCGGCGGATGGAGATCCGTGAGCGAGGCGTGCCCGACAGCGTGCGCAACTTCGGGATTCGCCTTGAGACAGATCGTGGCTGCGGACGCGCGCGCACCACCCTGGAGGATGTTCGCCTGCCAGGCTGCGAGGGGTGCGGCACAGGCATCTTCTTGGTGGACAACACCACCATCCGGGGGACTCGGGTGCAGGTGCAAGGTTTCGTGCGTGGCTTTGACGCGTTGGAAGGGGGAGAGCTGCTGCTCACCGGAGGCAGCGTCAACGGCAATCGGCAAGGCGTGCTGCTCCAAGACCTCTTGGGTGCGCATGACCGCTTGCGCGGTGTCAGGCTGGACAACACCCAGAACGTCGCTACCGCCCGCTAGCAACCTGGGTTGCGTCGTGCTCTCAGCCGGCGGTCCGGGCCATCCAAGACATGAAGTCCTCACGCTTGGGTGGGTTGCTCATCCAGCTCGTATCGGGCTCAGGCAGCGCCGTAGCAGCGTGGGCGGCCAGCCAGCCCTCGAGAAGCCGGAACGAGGCCTCCCGACCCTTTTGAGTAATCCAGGTGAGCCGCTTGGCCGCATCGCCCGCCGCGGCCAGCTTGGCGGTGACCTCAACGTCACGCGCGCAATAGGCCAGGACCTCCTCGTGACGTCCGTCGGCCCACATCTGCGGGGCCTCAGCGCCGCTGACACCCTCGGTCTTTCCGCCCAGGCCCATGCCCTCACAGGCGGCCTGAAGACCTAGGAAGTGGCCGCGCGCGCAGACCACGTGGAACATCATGTCGACGTGGTTCTTGGCCAGCTCCGCACACTGCGCCCAGGCATCGGCCTCCTCTGCGAGCACGTTGAAGTCAAAATGCAGGCCGTTCCAGGTCACCAGCGTATAACCCTGGCGCACGTAGCCTTGCAGGTCTTCAACAAGCCCGCGGGCCTCTTGCGCGGAGAGCTGTCCCGCCACGCTGCCGTCGGACTTCTTGCCGGCCCACGTGCGGGACACCGTGCCATCCGACGCGCAGGCAGCGGCGCAGCTGATGCCCAGCGGCCGATACTGCAGTATGTCCGTGGCCTCATCGGGCAACAGCTTTGCCGTCTCTATGTCGAAGGCTATGAAGCGCCGGGGCATGCCGGACCCTAGCGCGAGTTATGCTCCCTGGCAGGGCCTGAGCGCGCCTTTCGCGCTCGTGGTGAACCCTGAGGCCGTGATCGTCAATTCAGCGGGCGGGGGGGGCGCACCCCGCTTAGTGGCATGGCGGCCCTATCGCCCACGTTCTTGCCCCGGGAGGTCACAGGGCGCGCGGTGAAGAACACTCGCCCTGTGAACACGGATAAATATGCGCTGGGAGACGGACATTTTGACCTGGATGAGGGCAGCGACGCACCCCGCCCTCGATGGCCTCATGCTCGCTGTGAGCGTACTGGCCCCTGTGCTGGCGGTGGGCTCGGTCGTCTGGGTCGCTCACCGCCACGGCCGCCGCGCCGCTTGGGTGGTCGCCGCCGCCCTCGTGGGCTCGATCGTCTTGAGCTTAGAGCTGCAGTTCCTGTTGCTGCGAGCCCGTCCCGACCTCGGCCCTGAGGCCTTCTTGGTGCCCACGCCCTCTTTTCCGAGCGGGCACGCCGCGATGGCGGCGGCGATGGCCACCATCGCCACCCTAGGGGGCACACGCGCGCAAGCCGTCCTGCTCAGCCTAGGCGCCGCCTTGGTCATGCTCTCCAGAATCTGGCTCGGACACCACTACGCCCTCGACGTGGTGGTCGGCGCGGTCGTGGGCATCTGCATCTCGGCCCTGCTCTTTGGTGCCTATCTGTCCAAGGGCGCGGGCCGCCCGCGCTGGGCCTGGTGGCTGTGGCCCCAAGTCGCGGTGGTGGTGCTCGCTAGCGCCTCCGCCTACCTGGGGCTGAGCGCCTTCGAGTGGCTGAAGACGCCCGGCGCGGATAAGGTCCTGCACTTCTTGCTCTTCGGCTTACTCAGCTTCTTCGTCGTAGGTTGGCTGGCGCGATGGCCGGCCCGATGGGTCATCACCGTCGTTGCGGTTCTCGCCACGCTCGACGAGCTGCTTCAGGCGCTTTCGCCGATGCGCACCTTCGATCTGGGAGATCTCGCCTGCACCTTGGGCGGGATCTTCATCTTCGGCGCCGTCGCCGCAGGGCGTTGCCGAGCCTGGAGAGCACAGCCCCAGGGCGTCAGGGTCCCCTCAACCTGAAGCCTAGAGGGGCCGGGAGAAGTCGACGACTACCATCGTGGTGGGACCGGAGTCCCAATCGATGAAGGGGCTGAGGAATAAGTAGGCCTTTTCACCAACAATGGCGTGGGCCCACAAGATACTATCCCCCGCTTCCGAAATCACGACCTCCGGGCAGATGATATTGGGGGGCACCACACCTTCGCCGGCATCGAGTGCGGACGGGCGGTACCAAAACCGCACCGTGCTCGGGCGGTCTACGATGAGAAATCCATCAGGCAAGCTCACGAGCTGGGGGTCTGATACCTTGTTCTCCAGCTTCGTCTCTATCGTCACGGTCTGGCCTATCTCGGTGAAGCGAAGCAGATAGCCATTGTCGGTCATGCCAAAGACCCCGCCATAGTTAGCGGCGATACTATCCAGAGTGCCGACCTCCTCCTCAGGCACATCGTAGGCGGTCGGTTCCCCAGCATCGATGCGGAAGTACTCTCCGGTGCCCGGAACGAGGGCAGCGCTGCGGTCCAGGCCCAGCCAGAGCAAACCACCCTCGCGTGACGAGGGCATCTCGGCGCGCGTCAACGGCAGGTCTGCCCGCCAGCCCCCCCAATAGCCCAGCTGGGATAGCGTGCCGGTAGAGCTGAGAGCCAGCAGCTCCGTAGGCGCCGGAACCTCCATGCCCGGAGCAGGCCCCGCAAGGTACCGAACCGTCTCCCTGGGCCGTAGGGTATGCGTATTCGCAAAACTCCCGGTCGGAACGCCCGACCACAGCCGCCCATCATGACCCGATAACCACGTCACGCCATCGCTGACCTCCACGCCACTGAGCACCGCGTCGGGCACAACCGGCCCGATATCTGTGACGTCGGTGCCGTCAATCATGTAGCCCTGCCCATCCACGGTCACGGCAAAGATACGTCCACCAAACTGGGGCAAGGCCACCGTCACCCTCTTAGTGCTCGGCATCTGATGTGTGGAAATCTCCAGGGGCCGACACTGATTATCGTCCACCGGGGGAATCGGCAGGTTGAACCGCAGGACCTCCGCCAGCACAGGCACTGCGGCCCACCCGCCCTCATCATCATCGCTCACCGTTCTTTGAAAGATGCTCTGAGGCTCCGCCGGTCGTTGGCCCTGCTCGACGAGCGTGAGAGGGCCCGGCTCAAGCATGAGGCCCGACAAAGGGCGGTCGTAGAACATGGCGAAGAACTGGGCGGGAGTGCGCCGCTGCTCCACTACCGGCAGGGCCCAGGTTGAGGGGTCGGCGTTCAGATCAACAGCGGAGACACGGAGGCGCTCATCGTGCCACACCCCGGCCAGCATGCTTTGGGCCGAGTCCGGTGGTGGCGGCAGCTCAAGCTCAACCACCCCAGGGCCGCAGGATGCGGCGAGCCATACCAGGCCTAGGTGCCACGACCTCACACGTCCATTGTACTTGGATTTGCGCCCGAGAGCAGGGGCAACAGTGGGGCTGAAAGAGGCCCTGGGATCAGGCACTTAGCCTTATCCCAGGGCGAGGAGGCCAGGCGGGGAGTGCGCCTAGGGCCGGTTCAAGGACGCGACCGAGCCGCCCAGATCCTCGATCGTATCGATCAAGATCTGCGCGATGTAGTCGAAGTTATGCGCCCAAGCCGCAGGCTCCTTTTGGCTGTACTGGTAGTTGTACGCCGCCTTGAGCACACGACCCGTGAAGGACGCGTAGCGCGTCGTCTCACCCGCGTCGCAAGACCCGTTGCCGTTATCGTCCACGAACCAGTACGGGTATGCGTGGGAATTGTAGCAAATTGAGGTGCCGGCCGCGGTGGCCGCGACCTGCATCTGCAGCAGCACGAGGTCTGACAAGCCACATTGCGTGGGCATCGGGCTGGCCGCACAATCAGAGATCGACTCTCCATCATCGAGGTGCCCAATCTCCGCGCTCAGCTGCTCCATCGAGTTACCATCACCGTCCACGTCCGCCGACCTCGTCATGCCGCGGATGTCCATCACGTCCGTCACGTTGTCGTGACAGGGCGAGCAACCACCGGAATCGAAGGTATCCTCGGGCAGGAAGGAGTGGTTATTGTCCACTGGGTTGTGGCAATCGACGCAGGCGTTGCCGCCTAGGTGATTGGCCGCGCCCGCATAGGCCTTGTTCGCATACTCATAACCAACGTTGGCAGCGACGCCCACCACAGTGCCGGCGGCCGGCTTATAGTGCACGTTGCTGAAGCGCAGGCTGGACGAGACCGTATCCATATCGGCGACATTCGCGGAGGCGATCGTCGAGACGATGGACTGACCGGACGCACGACCTGAGTGGCATTGGCCACAGAGGTTTGAGCTGTCGTCATTGGCGCCGGTCTGAAGGTCAACCTCATCACCGCTGGGGAAGACCACCATGCTGGCCGTGCGCAGCGCGTAATCCGGATCACCGTTATTCGCATGACAGGTTGCGCAGTCCAGACCGTTGGCCTGCTCTTCAATCGTGGTGCCTACACCGTACTCCAAGAAGAAAGCATAACCCTCAGAGCCGCTGTGGCACTTGGAGCAGCGTGCGCTGACATCGGCGTCCTCATCCCAGTGGCGAGCCGCCTCACCAGCACCGTTGAAGTGCCCGGTATCAGTGCGCGCGGTGCCCGTCATATCAACGGGAGTTGTCATCGCCGAGTTCAGGTCCGTCACAGAGTCGTGCAAGAGCTGAATCATGTACTTCGCGTTGTGGGCAAATCCACCCGGGTCCTTTTTGGCGACCTGATAGTTGAAGGCGGCACGCAGTAAGCGCGGAGTCCAAGCATCATACTTGTTCGGGAAGGATGCCTCGTCCGGATCACACATGCCGTTCGTATTCGTATCTTTGAAGAAGTAGGGGTACGCCAAGTTATCGTAGCAAATGGCCGCGTTGCCCTTGTCCACTGCATAGGCCTGAATGGCGACCAGCAGTTTGTCTTCGCGCAGCGTCGTGATCTCTTCTGCGATGCCCTCTGTGAGGTTGCCGTCGCCGTCGAAGTCCATGCGAGACGTCGGCATGCGAATCTCCTTCGGGTCATCGAACGCGGTATGGCAGGTCTCACAGGCCGCCTTGTTGATCTCTAGGCTGTGCGGGTCGTGGCAGCCAATGCAGCTGTCGCGACCTTCGACGTGGCGGAAACGCCAGTCGTAGACCTGACCTTCGTACTGATAACCGCCGCGTGCCTGGCCGGCCAAGATGGTCGCGCCCGCAGCATAGTAGTGCTGGTTGATGAAGGACAGCTCGGTCGAGACCACGTCCGCGTCCACGCCGGCCGCGAGAATCGCAGCATCAACCTGGTCGGTGGAGCCGCGGCCCTGGTGGCAGGTCATGCAGCGCGCTTCGCTGCCCAGGCCGTCTACCGTAGCTCCCGAGGGGAAGGTCACGGAGGTCAGCGCGATGGCCTCGTTGCTGTGGCAAGCCACGCAGGAGACGCCATTGGGTAGGGCGTGGGGCCCGTCAACCGAGCCTGCGGCCGTGCCGTCAGCGCCCAGATAATCAGAGTAGCCTGCCGAGGAGTGGCAACGGGCGCAAGAGGCGGGGACCTCGGCCGGGTCGTCGCCATCCCAGTGACGGAAGGCCTCAGCGCTGCGGTCTGCGTGGCCGGAGCCCGCCCACTGCTCGAAGACCGGCACGTTGATGGTGATCGTGAGTCCAAAGCTCGCCGTGCGGCCCGTATCGGCGCCCTCGGCCGTGATCACTGCCACGCCAACGCTGTTGCCCATGGCCAGACCGTTTTCATCGATCGAGACGACGTCAGGCGTGTCGCTGGTCCAGATGTAGCCGCTGTCGGTGCCGTTGGTGGTGGTGGCCATCAAGGTGGCCGTGCCGCCCAACGGAATGGCGTAGACACCGGAGATCGTCACGACGGGGTCGCCGCCGACCACGGGCGCCGGGATCACGACAAAGGCGTGGGTGCCCTTGGCTTCGGTCTGTCCGCCGGTCACGGTTATCTCGGTCTCGCCGGCGGCGACGCCGGTCACCACGCCACTATCGTCGACGGTCGCGATGCTGGTGTCGTCGCTGGCCCAGGTGTAGGTCGTATCACTGCCATTGAGCGTGATTGCGCCCAACGAAGCGGTCATTCCGACCTCGGCAGAGTGTGCGCCAGAGACCGCAATGGAGATTACGGGCTCCGGGTCGCTGTCGCCGCCACAGCCCGCAAGTAGTGCGATAGGCGCCACAAGCCCGCATGCGAGCTTAAAGTTCTTTAGTTTGGGTGAAGTATATGTAGCTCCCACCGATTACCCCTCTCGTTTCATCAATGATAAGTGCCCAGACCGATGGACGATTCGGCCGGTTGAGACGTTCGGGACGGTCCCAACTCCCGGGCACTAAACGCAATTCGTACGCCAAGCGGGAATTATTAGCGGAGGCGCGAAATAGTTACCCATCCGTGGCGTTGTCGGGCTTCGCTCCGTTACCGCCTGGCGAAGGCCCGACGCCCACGTTAGATCTGAAGCATGAGCCGTAGCCGATCTCTCATCGCCCTGCTGATCACCGTGCCCGCGCTCTGCGCCTGGCTCACCACCCCCGCCGCCGACCCCGATGTGAAGGGCCTATGGTCCCAGACCACCCCGCAGGTCGAGGGCGACCCGGTACGCTTTTATTACTTCCACACCGGCGGCATCGGACTGTTCCGCTACGGCAAGATGGGCCTCACTCAAACGCGATCCTTTCGGTACGCGGTGCAGGGGCAGCAGATCCAGCTGACCGTGCTGAAGACGGGCGAGGTACACAGCGTGCCCTTCACGCTCAGCGAGGGCGCCCTCAACCTCGAAGCGGACCCTATGTTGGGAGGCGCTCAGACCTATAAGAAGCAGGCGGCCAGCTCCGGACATGGCCTCAAGAGCGCGGAGGACCACCCCCTGGCCCGCATGTGGAAGCACAGCCTCAAGGACGCCAACGGTCAGGAGCGCTTTTCGATGTACCAGCTTCAGGCTCCGGCGCTCGATGGCCGCGGGGTCGGCTGGTACCACGAGGGCGATTACATGGATTGGAGCACCGAGAGCCTCACCTATCGAAAGAGCGGCGAGCAGTTAATGCTGCAATTCACCTTGCGCAACGAGGAGGCCCGGACGCAGGTCCAGATCGAGGCGAAGGGGCCGCACCGAAGCCTGGCGCTCAGCCAGGACCCTAGGAACTTTTGGCACCCCCGCCGATACCGAGATACGGGCCCTGGCTTTGGGGTGCTGCTCGAGTCAGAGCCGATGCCTTACCGGGTTGCTGGACACCACGGGGCCTCCCAAGGCTGCCAATACTCGAAGTGATCACACGCGCAACGGAATGCCGAGGCTAGCGAGGCTGAGCGTATTATCCGCTGCGGCGGCCTGCGCGGAGCCGGCCACCCGGGCCGAGCCCACCCCATACCGCTCGGCCGAAGCACGGGCCTGGTCGAGGTAGCCTTCCACTTCCGTGGTGCTCAATCGAACCCCATCAGGGCTCTCGTAGCGGGCCATCATGTCCCGAGCCAGAGCCACGAGCGCGTCCAGGTCAGCGTGGGCCCAAGGGGTGTCCGGAGGGGCCCGCACCACGGCAGGGTCGAGGCCCGCGGCGCGCAGCGCGCCATCGTCGCTGACGTTCTTGTTGATCCAGGGGGTGAGCGCTTCGGCGTCGATGCCCGCGGTGCGCTGCATGATGCCCAAGGCCTGCTGGAGCGCCGCGCCCGCATCTCCGCCCGCGCCCTGAATGGTCGGGATGAGGCTCGCGAGGCGATAAACCTCAGGCCCATACTGTTGCTGAGCGGCGCGAGCGGCGGCTTGGTCGCCGCCGGTCTTCACCATCGCCTCGTGGTAGACCTCTTTCATGCCCGCCGCGGCGTAGCTAACCGCGGCCTGAGCCTGCTGGGGGTCGCCCGTACGGGCGAGCACATCGCGATAGAGTCCGCCCTGAGGGGTATTTGCAGCGGGAATTCCGCCCGTGGCGTTGATACGGGTCGCCATGGGCAGTCCGTAGGTGAGGCTGAGGCCCTAGGTGTGACCGGGTCAACCAGGACAGCGGCGATTGTCGCGAATCGGCCTGGCACGGCCGAGGTCTGCTTCCTGGCCGGTCGCGTTGATTCTCAGCGCGGGGAGGCCTACAAGCCGCCCCATGAGCCGCGACAAGCTCGATCTAGGGAAGGGGTTCGAACCCCGCACGGACCAGGAATGGCGGGACTTTGCCGAGACTTCGCTCAAGGGCAAGCCCCTAGCCAAGCTCACCCGCCAAACCCACGATGGGCTGAAGATCAACCCGCTGTACAGCGGCGAGCAGGACCTTGGGCCCGACGCGGCCGGCCTGCCGGGCCAAAGCCCCTTCGTGCGAGGAGCGCAGGCCGCGCCCTCACAGCCGCTGGGTTGGCGCATCGCTTCGAGCTACCGGGAACCGGACCTCGGCCAGCTCCAAGCGACCATCATGCGTGACCTAGAGGGCGGGATCGGTGCGGTGCACCTCGGTCTGGACCTCGCGGCCCGCACCGGCCGGCCCGAGCCAAGTGTGATGGCGAGCGATGGGGCTCCCGTCTACGACCTATCGGAGCTGTCCCAGGTCTTGCACGAGGTGGA
>Ga0193954_1000654_pt1 | contig 19428 bp, 14 predicted proteins | sample BB_5_MG_FD_140340 | JGI IMG/M metagenome (GOLD analysis project Ga0193954, IMG submission 140340) | Microbial mat bacterial communities from the Broadkill River, Lewes, Delaware, United States - BB_5_MG | ecosystem: Environmental > Aquatic > Freshwater > River > Microbial mats | place: USA...
CGACCTGCCGAGCCACCTCCGGGCAGTTCTCGAGGTAGGCCGCGTACCGGTCCGGGTCGAGGGACTCGGGTGAGACGCGGGCGTGCACCTCCCGATTGAAGGACGCCTTGCACCGCTCGCAGCGATAAATCAGCCACACGTCGAGCCGACGCCCGTTGGCGTTCACTCGGAATCGACCGCTGGAGGTGAAGGTGCGGACCGTGTCGCATCGCGGACAGCGGCGGAGCACCGCGGGCGAACCCGTGGGGCGCACTCGCCATACGGCGAGGGCAGGTAGAGATGACATGTCGAAGCTCCTCCGAGAGCTCGCGACACGGACTGGGGATCGGGCTCGACGTCACCGGACGGGCCGGCGCCGCGCGCACACGGGGCGAGCGTTCGACCTCAGCCTCGTGGCGTGAGCCCTCGCCACGCGAGCCGGTCCGGTCGAGGCCACGCGGGCCGCGCCCCGAGGGGCTCGCAAATGGGACGAGGCGCCGTAGACGACCGAGGCCGTCCTGACGGGCGCGCGCGAAGTCTGAGGTCGACTACGACATGGGACCTGTTGCTCGTGCCCACGGCGCCGAGGCCCGCAGACAGAGGCAGCGTGGATCACTGCACCGCTGGCCGTCAACGGCGCCGACGATCCGGGGCAACGAAACCTGCGTTCAGCCACCGTCCAGGGCCACGGCCCACGCCACGAGGGTGCCGGGACCACGCGCGCCCGCGTCGGCGGAGGTCACGGTGACCGTGAGATCGTCCGGCACAGGGTGCTGCAAGATGACTTCCGCGGTGGCCTGCATCACAGCGGCAAATCGGGTGAATTCGAGGTTGCGAGGCGCTCTTCGTGCCCATGACCGGCGGCACGGTGGTGTCATGCCTCAACAACGATGGCGGCTCGACCCTCGTGCCCCTCGGCTTCGCCTTCACCTACTTCGGCGTCACCTGCACCCCGTCAACAGACGGTGCGCCCCGGGCGGCTGGGCAGTGGCAGCAGGGCCGGCACGCGGGCAACGCAGCGACGACGTTCGCCTTCCAGATCCGGCTCACCGAGGCCACCGGCGCCATCCGGCTGCACTACGCTACCGACGTCGCGACCGCGCGCGGGTCGAGGGCTCACGGTCCAGCGATTCACGCAGGTAGGCGTCCGCCGCAATGGCAGCGCCTGGGGACCAAGCTTGAAGGCGCACCCGCAGTTGCTCGCCCTCTACGGAAACGGCGGGCTCGGCCACCCAGCTTCGGTAGGGACACAGGCCCGCGATGTGGCGCACCCGGCGCAGCGTGTCCGTGGTGATAGCCCCGCTGGGACGAAGCAGCACATCGACGGGCACCGTCTGGTGAGGCGTGGACAGGCGCAGGCTGTCTTGCGTCAGCGCTCGTGTGGGCAATAGTACTCGGGTGCCATCCACGGCGGTGAGCGAGACGCGCAGCAGCCCGAGACGCTCCACGACACCCTGCGCTGAGCCCAACTCAAGGTGATCGCCGACCCGCACCAGGCCACGCAGCACCACAGCCCAGCCCAGCAGCCAGTCTTGGGCACGAAGGCCCACCCCAAAGGCAAGCCCCGAGACGCCGAGCACCACTGTGCCCGTCGCCAACAGTGGGGCGACCGTGAACAGGCGGTGCACCACCAAGGAGATGACCAATACCCAAGCTGCAATGCGCGTCGCGAAGCGCAGCACGTTGGCCATGTCCCGCCGGGTCTGTGAACGTCCCCAGCGGCCCAGCAGTCCTCGCAGGCTGAGCTGCAAGACGCCTACCAATACCAGGGCCAGCACTAAGGACAGGACCTCGGGCCCAAAGGATATGTCCCGCAGCCCTTGGGCCTCCGACAAGAGAATCTGTCCTAGGGACTGCGCGGGCTCTTGACCGTTCATGACTCGCCTCGGGGAAGCAGGCCTGCCTGCTGAAGCTCCCGGCTGAGCGGGAACTCAATCGAGGGCGGGATGTACAGCAACTCCTGCATGGAGCCGCCGGGCTGGTAGAGCAGCTTCGCCTCTAGCAGGTTGAGAGTATGAAGGCGCACCGTCTGCTCCGGCATGCGCAGCGCACGCGAAAGCTCATTGACGTCATGGGGCCCAAAGCGCAGCAGCAACGAGAGCACGGCCAGCCCCTGAGGCGATAGCTGCCCCACAAAGGGCAGCCGTTGACAGGATGGCGGGCTGGCCTGCAGCTCACCGTTTGAACCATTGCTAAGGCTCTGCAAGTAGATCTGCAGTGCATTGCGCAGGTTGCCCTGCGAGACCTGCTCTAGCTGAGCGTAGTAGACCTCGACGGGCGAGCTTCGCCCTTGTCGCAGACGGCTCCAGATCCCCAGGCCCGGTAGAGTCACAGCGACGCCGGAGAGCCTCGACCGAGCCTCGACCACCGCCTGAAGCTGTGGCCCGCTCAGCGCGGGCACCGTGACCTTGGAACCAAAGGCCTCTTGCACAGGCGCCAAGACCGCCATCGACTTGAGCGCCATGGGCGTGCTGGTCACTACCCAGGCAGTCTCCGGCTGGCTGTCCACGATGATGGTCATCAGGCTCTGCAGCTCGCGCGCCCCCAGCTCGTCGGCCGCGATGTGACGCTCGAGGTCGTCGACCAGCACCACCGTGGAGCGCTCCTTGAGCGCGGCCACCACGGCGCGCTGATCGTCGCGGCAGGACAGCTCGGCCGCCAAGGCCGAGACTACGCCTTCGTGGCGTAGGTGAAAGAAGGCATCCAGACGCAAGATGCGTTGACGTTGGTGGCGAAGCTCGATGGCGTTCAGCATCGACGAGCGGCCTGTGCCGTGCTCGCCGACCAAGAGCACTCGGCCCCGGGAACCACGCTGAGTCACTCGGCGAGAGACCTGCTCCAGCACCTCACGGTGAGCCACCGCCAAGCGAAGGTCCTCAATCGGTTGAAGCGAGAAGAGCTTGTCGTATAGGGGCGGCAACTCTAGTTGCGGAGAGGGCGCGTTTTCGCGTTCAATCCAGCCGCGCATGCCAGCGGCATCGAAGCCCGCTTGCTGGCGCCAATTGTGATGAGACAGCCCGGAACGGCGGGCGAAGCGGCGCGCGGCCTCCGCCGCGGTGGTGCCCAGGCTGCGCCCCCATACCAGCAAGCGCTGACGGATGGCGCGGCGCGTGGCTCGCACCTGGCTTCGCACTCTGCGGCCTGCCGCCTCCGCGCCCAGCATCGCAAAGAGTTCGGCCTTGGCGCGCTCGGACTCTTGCTGCAGAGCTCCGTCCGCCTCGGCCAACGCCGCCTCGATGGACTCACAATACCCGTCGCCCTCGGCGATGGCCCGGCCCAGCGCGGTCTTGAACAGCTTCACCTGCTCGGGATCGAAGTCGCCCTGCTCTTGGCGGGCGGCCTCGATGCCATAGATGGCGACCTGCACCATCTCTTCAAAGCGAAGGTCACTGCCGGCGACGAGGTCGGAGACCGGCTCGATGACCTCGGCGAGACGAGGCGCGAGGCGCTCCAAGAAGACCACCTCGGCGCGACGTCCAAAGTCCAGCGGCACGGGCGTGACGGACTCGACGCGGTCATCGACGCCCAGGACGGTGCCCAAGGGCAGGACGGTGAGCTCTGCCGGCACCCCCTCGATCACCCGAGAGAGCTCGGAGACCAGGACATGGGACTGCGCGCCCCGCCGAAAGCGCGCCCGGGCGCGCCGCACCCGCGTGCGGTCTGCCTTGGGATAGGCGGCCTTCGCCAGCCCCACCGCGCGCTGAAGTTGCGCCGCGTCCAGGTCATCCTGCTCTAGCTGCTCCAAGGCCGCTTTCAGGCGCTGGGTCACCTGCCCCGCCACGGGCACCAGTTGCTCCCGAGCGGTCTCCAGAGGTCCGTGCACACGCTTGTGCAGGACATCCTGCATCGTCTCCGCGAAGGCCAGGACCGCCGTGCGGGCCCGCACGGTATCGAAGGCCGCGTCCGCCACCTTGTGCCAAACAGAGGCCTCACGCTGCACACGCTGGCGAGCGCTGCGAGCCACGGGCTCCACCTCAGAAAAGCGCAGCTGCGCCAAGGGCAGCACTGGGCTACCCGCGCTGGTGACTGAACTGACCAGCTCTGTGAGGATCTCCGCAGAGACCGCGTTGAGCACACGCTCCGTGTAGGCCACAAAGGCCTCACCGATGCGGTCTACCTCTACACGAGCTTCGCCCGGAGTTTGCTCCTGCATGGCCACCGCGCGCACCTGATCCAACATCGCTGCGTAAGAGCGCGGCCACGCGCCCGCGAGCTGCACCGCCGCCTCACCCAGCCGGGCCTCGCAAGCCAACCTGCCCAAAAGGCGTACCGGCACATCGCGCACCCGACCGCGGCGCAGCCCCAGGCGCCCAGCGATGCGCACCGTGCTCTTTCTCCACCACGTGGTGAGGCTGTCCTCGGGCGTGGACTGCAGCAAGCTGTCCGCCATGGGCACGGCGACCGCCACCGGCAGTTCATGCGCCTGGGCCCTGAGGGACTGCTCCAGCCGAGAGACGGCGGGCACCCAACCATCCACCAAATCTGGGCGGTCCTTGGGCAGTCGCCGGTGCATCGCCATCACCGTCGATTCACCCTCCTCAGGATCTGCGAAGATGCCCTCGGCATAGGTCCGCGCCTGCACAACGCGCGGACGAATGACGTGCTCAATGAAGCCCTCTCGGGACGTCTGCAGGGCCTGACGCACGCTCTCGACGGGCGCCACCAGCTCCGGCTGGCCAACCTGAGTCTTGAGCACCTCGGCCGTAGGCGGCCGAGGGTGGGGCGCGTCCTGCTGCTCGGGCGGAGCCACCCGAGGCGCCATGACTTGCTCCGGGGCCTCGGGCTCATCGTGTTCGCCGTGGCTGGGCTCGGGCGTCGCATCGGCCTTGCCCTCGGGAATCTCACCTGCCCGGCGCAGCGCGACCCCCAACAGGATGGGGCCGACAATAAGGTGCAGGGCCACCATGGCCATGCCGGTCTTTTCAATCGGCTCGGCCAGGGTCGGCAGCTTCTCGGCGGCCAAGAAGACCAGGCCCAGGGTCACGCCCGCCTGGGGTAGGTAGGCAAACCAGGCGTTATTTTCGACCGGCGCCGCCTCATTGCCCACCTTCGCGCCGGCCTTGGACGCCAAGAAGAAGGCCGCCGCTCGGGCTGCGGCGATCACGAGAGCCAGAGGCAGGAGTGTCAACGTGCCTTTCAAGTCAACGTTGGCGCCCGCTGTAGTGAAGAAGACCACGAACACCGGCAGCGCGATGCGCTCCAGAGAGTGAAGCAGCTCGTGCTCGTACTTCGAAAAATTACGGACCACGAAGCCGGCCGCGATGAAGACCAGCAGCAGCTCAAGGTGCAGGGTCTCGCTGACCTCGGCGGTCACCAAGATGGCCACCAGCACAGCGAGCAGCATCTCGGCCTTGATGAAGCGCATGTAGCCGATGAGCAGCAGACCCACGACCGCGCCCACCGCGATGGAGGCGCCCAGCTCCTCGGCGACGTGCACCAGCACGTCTGCGCCCAAGGGCGCATCGGGCACAATCAGCACCCGCGCCACCGCGATCGCCAGCGCCAAGCAGACGACCACCACGAGGTCCTTGACCACCGCGATGGCCAGCACCAAGTCGGACAGTCGGCCCTTGGCCCCCGTCTCGTTGATGATCGCCAAGGCGATGGCCGGCGAGGTGCCTACGCCCAGCACCGCGAAGACAAGGCCCAATGCGAGCACAGAGCTTTGCTCCTGCAGCCCGAGAATGCCGAGGCCCATCTCCATGCCGTAAAAGGCCCCGCCTACCAGCAAGATAAGCAAGGGGACTTTCAAAACCACCGTGGACATCAAGGTGCGGAACACCTTGCGGATGGCGGACAGATCCAGCTCCAACCCGGCGGTGGTGGCGATGAGCCCCAAAGCCAAGGTATTGAAGGTCTGCATCTCGAGCACCACTTGCTCGGACAGCACGTCCCAAACCTGAGGCCCCAGCAGCACACCGCTGACGATGTACCCGGTGATCTTCGGCAGCTTCAGCGCGCCGCCCAGCTCGCCCACCGTGAAGGCCGCGAGCACCACGAAACCGATCGCCGCCAGGGTCAGCGGGTCAGACACGCTGTTGCCGCCGTCCAGGCGCAAGGCCTGAACGGTCCACATCATGCCCAGCGCGGCCGCGAGAACGAATAGCCGCCTCATTCGCCCGCCTCCTCAACGACCCAGGCGGCGGCGGGCTCGGCGTGGCCCACCTCCCCAGCGTCGCTCAGCAAGCGGCGCAGGCCGTCGATGCTAGAGATGTCCGACAAGACCAGGCCCAAGAGCACCACCGGCAAGACAACCTCCGTCAGCTCCGGATTCACCTGGGCGAAGTTGACCGCGATCGCGGCTGCGATGGCCCCCTGGGCCACCACACCATCACCAAAGCGCGGTACGGCTACGACCTGGGGCACGACCCGGCTGAAGGTCGCCGTGCTCGCCCGAAGCGCGACGTAGCGCAGCATGGCATAGATGGCGGGCACGATCAGGAGCAGGCTAAAGTGCAACCTTAATTGCGCGCCCGCAAAGATCAGCACGATAATGAGCGCGGGCTTTTCGAGCCTTGTGACCGCCACGTGCAATCGCTCCGTGCGCGGCAATAAGGAGACCACGATGCCCGCGAGCACATTGAGGAATAGCGGCGAGATGCCGATGGCCGACGCAAGACCACTTGCGAAGACCACAACGCCCACCGTGGCCAAGAAGGTGCGCTCTTGGTGCTCCTCGCCCTCATCGCCTACGAAGAGCCAAAACAGCACGCCCAAAGCCAGCCCCAACCCCGCGCTACCGAGCAACCAGGCGGGTTCGCTGAGACCAAAGCGGCCCGAGCCGTTTTGAGCGCGCGCCAAGGCTAAGCCCAAACCAGCGACGCAGACCGCGGTCACGTTGCTGGCCACCGCGAATGAGCGCAGCAGGTTGGTCGTGGGGCCTCGCGCCTCAAAGCTGGAGCGCGCCGAGTCGATCATCTGAGAGGAGCAACAGGCCGCAGCGGCCCCCAGAGCCAAGGACAGCCAAAGCTGAGCGTCGCCGCGCACTTCGGGGGCCAGCCACGCCAACACCGGGCGCATAGCCCAGGCGGTGAAAGCGATGGTGGCCACGGCGGCCAGCAGCGCGAAGATGAAGTGACGAATGCGCCCTACCCTGCGCCTCAGCGGCAGGCCCAGCGCGAAGCCCACCAATCCGAGGGTCAATGACAAGAAGGGCTGCAATGCCTCCAGCTCGGTATCGCCCAACAGCCCCAAGGCCATTGGGCCGGCCACAACGCCCACCAGGAGGTACTCAAGGCTCCAGAGCGTGAGCACTTGGGGCGCGTAACGGTGCAGTGTTCGGCTCACCAAGAAGGCGAAGACGACCACCAGGATGAGGGAGAGGGTCAGCGACATGCCGGCGCAGGCACCATAGCAGCGAGATTGGGCTCTGCCTACGTGCAATGCAGCGCAGGCTCTCTTGACCGGGTGACACGAGAGCGCCGACCGGTTTGAGGCGTGCCGGTATCGCGCCGGAATCGGTCGCTCTGGTCGTCGCGTGAGGAGGGCGCATGGTCCCCCCATGCAATCGACGAGAAGCGAAGCCGACTCGGCGAGCAGGGCGAGAACAAGCGAAATCGGCGTGATCTAAACCGATCGGCGTTCTAGCCGCCGAAGGCCGAAATGCCCGCGAGTTGGCCTTCCGTAGCCTCCTCGCGCACCGCGGGCGGTACCACCAGGACCGGGCAGGGCGCACGCAAGAGCACGTGATTGGCCGTGGAGCCCAAGATCATGCGATGCCAGGCATTGCGCCCGCTGGTGCCCATCACTATGAGGTCAGCGGGCCCGGCCTTGGCCCACTCAATGATACCCGGCGGTACTGGGCCCATCGCCTTCGCAACCTGGCCTTCAATGGGCGCGATGCGCTGCGCGCTGGCTCGCCGAAGCAGCAGGTCAAGCGCATCTTGGTGCGAATTCAGCGCACGATCGATGGCCTCGGCACTGCCGGACAGCACGCCCTCCGGCCCCGTCAGCGGTCGCTCGAAGAGGCTGAGCACCTCCACCCCGCCGCCAAAGGCTTTGGCCACCGCCAGCGCGTTATCGATGACCAGCCGAGAGACCGCGGACAGGTCAACCACGGCCAGCACACGCTGAAACTGCAGCGCCTGCGGCGGGTCGTCATCCAGCACCAGGACCGGACAATTGCAGATACGAGTCAGGGTATTAGGCACGCTGCCCAGAACCAGGCGCGTCAGCGCATTGTGTCCGCGCCGCGCCACCACCGCGAGGTCAGCATGGTGCTCATCGGCCGCCCGGGAAAGCTCACGGGCCGGCGAGCCGCTGCGCACCTCGAAGTTCACCTGGGCCTCGATCTCCGGCAGCTCCAGAGCCTTCATCTTCTCGAGCGCGCGGTCCTCGGCTGCTGCGGCCTCTCCCCGGTCGGGCAGCAACGGTGGTGGGAACACCCCGGAAGTATTGACCACGTGCACCAAGTGCACGCGCTGGGACTCGAATCGATCCGCAGAGCGCACGGCAGCCTGCATGCTCGGCGTCGACGCGGCCGCGAGGTCCGCCCCCACGATGATGTGCCTGTAGCTCAGCATCCCGCAGGCCGAAGCCTACGCAATGTGCATGATGGGCGCCACGCCTGATCAGGGGCTCATGTCGGCCGACAGGGCGCTGCGCTGGGCTTCGCTGAGAGGGTAACGCACCTGCAATGCAGGGTGATCCACCAGGATCGCCCGCGGCGCCATGCCGGCTGCGTCGAACTTCAAGAACTGCACCGATGAGACCCGGTCTTCGCCGACCTGGCGCGCATCAAACTGAGCGGGCACCCGGCCGCCACCCTCAACTTCGAGGTGGATGTGCTGGGGCAGGCTGAGCAGCTCACGCAGCCGCGCGTCGCGCACCTCGGGGTCGTTGATCTCAATGAGCAAGGTGCAGCCCAGACCGCCGGGGTCGCCGAGCAGCTCGTTATAGGTATCAAGCTCGTGCTGAATGTCGGCTTCCTTAACGATGCGCTCCACGCGCACCATCTCAAGCACCTGGTAGCGCACGGTGTCGTGGTTTTCGAATAGGAAGGTCAACTCATCGCCTACGTGGACCCGCCGGTCCTGCTTTTGAGCCATCACCTCCGCGTGAATGCCGTCGCGCTGCTCTGAGTAGGTGACGTAGTCCAGGATTTCGTCCCGGGTGACTTTGCGGACCATAGTTACTCCGGCCCGAAACTATCACCGCGGTAGGCCCGCGCCAGGATAGTCATCGGGTGCAACGCCCGCTGTCCGGCGTGCTGTTCAAATTGAATCGCGGCGAGCGGGCACTCCGTCGACCACACCTCAGCCTCGATGGCTTGCATGCCGTCGAAGGAGCGCTGACCGGCCTTCTTGGAGGCCTCAAAGGTCTCCACCTTCATGGCGTGGGTGCCATCGTGGCCGCAGCACTCCATCACGGGCTTGACTGTGGTCTCGGGTAGCTTCTTGAGCAGGTCTCGGCCCTTGAACCCTACGGCCTGCGCGCGAAGGTGACAGGGCGCGTGATAGGCTACGGACTTCGGGCCGCTCTTGAAGTCGGTATTGAAGCGCGGCTTCTTGCGCATGGACCACAGAAACTCTCCCGGGTCCATCACGGCGGCGGCAACGAGCTCAGCCAACTCTTTGTCTCGAGGGTGCACCAGCTCCGCATACTCACGGCGAAGCATCATGCTGCAGGTCGGGTTAATGACGATGATCTTAGCCCCCGCCTTGGCGTGAGGCCCCAAGATCTTGAGGTTGGCCTCCGCTTTCGCCCTCAGCGTGGCCAGGTCGCCGGACTCCCACGAGGGCATGCCGCAGCACTGCAGGTCACGAAGGCAGGCGATGTCGACCTCGTTCTTGGCCATGACTTCGAGCACGTCTTTGCCGATGCCCGGCTCATTGTTCTGCACGTAGCAGGTCTGAAACAGGACGGCCTCAGGGCCGGGGTCTTGGCGAATCAGGTCATTGTCGGTCGCCCAGGCCTCAAAGGTCTGTGAGGCAAAGTCGGGCAGCAACTTATCGCGGTGAATACCGAGGGCCTTCTCCATGAGCACCCGGTGCGCCGGGACTTTGTTCATGGCGTTGGCGAGACCAAAGGACAGGCGGGCCATCTGTCCGGCGGCGTCCGTATCTGACAGCACTCTATCTCTGAGTGTGGCCGGGTTGCGCAGCCGACGGTTCGCGGTATAGCGGTGCACCAGCTTGGGGAAGTCGAGCTGGAATTGGTGCGCATCGCGCGGTGTATAGGGACACTGCACCTCGCAGAGTTTGCACTGAAAGCAGGCGTCCATGACGCTGGCGACATCGGCATCGTTCAGGCCGTGCACCTCGCCGTCGTAGCGATCATCGAGCAGCTTGAAGAGGCTTGGAAAGCTATCGCAGTACTTAAAGCACATGCGGCAGCCATGACAGATCTCGAAGGCGCGCCGTACCTCAAGGTCGAGGGCCTCAAGGTCCCAATACTTCTCTTCATTGGGGTCATAGGTCAGACCCTCGGATGGCATGTAAGACAGGTTGCTCATGGAGTGAAGGGTGGAGGCGATGGGCGAGCCGGCCACCAGGCCAGCTTCCCACCGCCTCGCCATCAACGGCTCAGGATACGATCTCGAGCATCTTGGTGAAGCGACCCGCGTGAGACTTTTCAGCCTTCGCCAAGGTCTCAAACCAGTCCGCGATCTCGGTGAAGCCTTCTTCGCGGGCCGTCTTGGCCATACCCGGGTACATGTCGGTGTACTCGTGGGTCTCGCCCGCGACGGCGGCCTTGAGGTTGGCCTCGGTATCGCCGATCGGCAGGCCCGTCGCCGGATCTCCGACCTGCTTGATGTAGTCCAGGTGGCCGTGCGCGTGCCCGGTCTCACCTTCGGCGGTCTCACGGAAGTTGCTGGCGACCTCCGGATAACCTTCTACATCCGCAACCTTGGCGAAGTAGAGGTAACGGCGGTTGGCCTGGGACTCGCCTGCGAAGGCGGCCTTCAGATTATCATGGGTCTTGGAACCCTTCAGATCGGGCATGTTTCGACTCCTCCTGTGTGCCGAGTTAGGGGCTCAAGGAGCGCGGAGTGCGCGCGCCCGGCCCTGGTCTGGCGTCCTTGATCAACCACGTCCCGATGCGCCCCGCAAGAGCACCCCCGGCCGGGCCCGGCAGGAGGCTGCTGACGCATAGCGTCACGATCCAAAGGACGGTCGCTGGCCTCGCGGCGGGTCCCGGGCCCATGCCAGGATGCAGGCGTGGCGTACAACGAAGAGCTCGCAGACCGGATCCGAGCTGTACTGATGAAAGAAGCAGACCTGAGCGAACGAAAGATGTTCGGCGGGTTGTGCTTCATGCTGGGCGGCAACATGTGTTGCGGCGTGCTCGGCGACGAGCTCATGCTAAGGATGGCCCCCGAGCTCCAAGCCAAAGCTGTGCACAAACCGCACGCCCGCCCCATGGACTTCACGGGACGGCCCATGAAGGGCATGCTCTATGTCGGCGCGCCAGGCATCAAGCGCGCCTCACAACTGCAGTCCTGGTTGCAGATGAGCGTAGACTTTGCGAGCGCGCTGCCGAAGAAGGCCCCGAAGGCGATCATTGGCAAGAGCAAGGACGCTAAGGCCAAAAAAGCCACCAAGACAAAGGCGGCCGCTTCGCCCAAAGCAGCCAAGCCTAAGGCGGCAGTCAAGACAGCGGGTCCCGCGCCCTTTTCGGGCTTCTCCGCCAAGACCTTTCGTTTCCTCAAGGCCCTGAGCGACAACAATAACAAGGCCTGGTTCACCGATAACCGCGACGACTATGAGTCCGCCTACCTGCACCCCGCGCTCAGCTTCGTGCAGGACATGGGCCCCCAGCTTCAAAAACTCTCCAAGACGGTGAGCTTCGAGCCTCGCATCAACGGGTCACTGTTTCGCATCCACCGGGACGTGCGCTTTTCCAAGGACAAGACGCCTTTCAAAGATCACATCGATCTGTGGTTCTGGGAGGGCCCCAACAAGGGTTGGAGCACGCCCGGCTTCTTCCTGCGCCTGTCTGCCACGTCGCTGATCTTGGGATGCGGTATGCACCGCTTCGACAAGGCCCAGCTGGAGCGCTACCGAGCCGCGGTCGCGGACCCCAAGACGGGGGCGGCGCTGCAACGGGCTTTGGCGACGGCGACCGCGAAGGGGCCCTACGCGCTGCCCGAGCCCACGCGCAAACGCGTGCCCAAGGGCTACGATGCGCAGCACGCCCGAGCCGAGCTCTTGCGTCAAGATGGCTTGCACCTTACGTGGACGGGCAAGCCGCCCAAGGAAGCCAAGAGTGAGGCCTTCGTTCCGTGGTGTCAGGCGCACTACAAGGCCCTGATGCCCCTGCACCGCTGGCTGCTGAAGCACGTCGTATCAGCTTGAGGCTTGACGCGCGGCGGACCGGCGTTCGGCCTCCAGACGCTCCAGATCGACCTGCTCGTGGTTCACGAAGCTCATCGCGTCCGCGATCGCGGTGTGCTTGGCCTCGTCGGCGATCAGACGGTGCATGGCCTGAGCAACGCGACGATAGGCCGCGTGCCCCTGGGGCGCGCTGCGTAGCTCAAGCAGATGCATGGCGGCGCGTGCGTTCATATGCATGTAGTAACGCACCCTGTAGGCCATCGGCACCACATAGGGCGCGACCTGGGGCAAGCCGGCTTGCACCAACGCCTCGTAGAGTTCCGATGTCTGCCGCATCACATGCTGCCAGGCGGGCTCTGCTCCGGCATCCGCGACGGCCTCATTCATAGCGTAGCCATGGCGGGTCGATAGCGGCTGCCACTCCAAAGACAGCAGCCTGTGGCGCTGAAGGTCACGAAAAGCGCCGTAATCCCCCAACACATCAAAACGATAGCTGGTGCGCTCGAAGGCCCGCCCGGGGCGGTGGCGCCGGTTCTGCCGGTCCCCCACATAGGCCTTGAGCACCTCGGCCCGCTGCTGGGGGCTCAGTGCACGCGCCACTTCGAGCAGCTGTGAATCCGGCAGGCGCGACACGGAGTATAGGGCGGCCGCGACAATCTTGAGTTCGCCGTCAGGGTCATAGTCCGTGAGGCTCACCTCGGGCACATCTTTCGCCTCGGCAACACCAGCCAAGATCTCGCAGGCCACCTTGCGCGTCGCCTCGTGAGAATCGGACAGGTACTGGCTCCACACGACCCCGCGGTCCTCACGGTCTACGCGCTTAACGAAGGCCGGGATAACCTGCCGCAGCTCTTCGAGGATCATCTGCGCGAAGTCCTGAACCTCCGTCTCGGGGCTGGCCCGCATGCGCAGCAGCATGTTCTCGTAGGCCTGTCCCGTGGCGTAGATGCCCACGTTGGAGCGCGTGCTGGCGGGCAAGAGGCCGCGCAAGGCATCCAGCGCTTTGGCGCGAATGCTGGCCCGGTAGGCCCCGTCCGCAGTGCCATCGGGAGGCGGGTGCTTGGCGCTGAGGTGGGCCTGCATCGGAGCCAACCACTTCGCATAGGTCGCAAACGCGAGGTCCATAGTCTGCACGTAGCGCGCCCGCAGGGGGTGCCCCTGCAGCTCACGCGGCACGTGGTACTTCCAGGCGCCGCCGGGGCGATCGTCATAGGGCACGTAGCGGGTGCTCTGCTCGAGGTAGGCCGCGAGGCGGCCCCACTCCAGTGACTTCGTCAGGATGTTCGAAGCGCCCTCACAGGCGATGTGCACCCCGCCAAGCTGGGCCACCGAGTCATCCCCGTACTGCACGAAGACCTTGTCGAACAGTTGCTCTCCACGTGCATCCCCGGCACCGGCGAGGGCCCGCACGCTGCCTTCATCGGTGAGAAACTCGTCCAAGAGCAAACGACGAAGGGACTTGGCGCTGCGCGAATAGCGCGCAAAGAGCGCGCCCTTGACCACCTCCGACAAGTTGGTCAGCACAAAGACCGGGCGGTCGCAGTTCGTTACGAAGGGCGCCAGGCGGGCCCGATCCTCCTCAGAAAAGGCCTCCACTGGGGGCCGGCTACCATCTGCCGCGAGATCGGGCATCACATCCGCCATGTCGGCGCGGACCTTCTCAGCGCGCCCGAGGCCAGGCAAGCCCGGGCGCGCCCCTGGGGGTGGCCACGGCATTTGACTCTCAGCACAGAACACCCCGAAGCTCTCGCGGGTGGCCGCGACTGTCGGGATCATCGCGGCTGTCTCTTTAGACGGAGGCATCGCGCAGCACGGGCGAATCCCCTGGGACGAGCCTACGGACCGACGGCATTTTGCCCAGCGCACCCGGGGCAGCACCGTGATCATGGGCCGCCGGACCTGGCACTCCCTGCCCAACGGCGCCCTGCCCCACCGCGAGAACCTGGTGCTCACCCGACAGGCCCTGCCGGACGTGCCCTGCTTCGAGACGCTTCAGGACGCCTTGGCGGCGGCCTCGGGGCCGGTTTGGCTCATCGGTGGTCAGCAAGTCTATCGGGAGGGCATGGCAGTGGCAGATCACATTGAGCTGACACGGGTGCCCGTTCGCCTGGGACCTGAGCCCTTTTTGGCCATGCCACCCATCGACCCCGCTCAGTTTATCCTGAGTCAGCGTCACCCTCTCCCACAGGCCCCGCACCTCATCATTGAGCGCTGGGCAAGGCGGCTTGCATGAACGATTCGACCATCGAAAAACGTAGCGTCGCCATATTGGGCGCGTTGGCCTTCGTGCTCATCGGGAGCTATGAGTTGGCGCGTCCCGCCGCAGAGTCCCTCTTTCTCAAGACCTACGGCAGCGGGAACCTGCCCTGGGCCTGGTTGGCGGTGGCTGCGGCCGCAGCGGGCGTGGTCGCGGTCTACGGTCGCTTTTCAAAGGGCCAGCACCTGCTCAAGGTCATGAGCGTCAGCGCCCTCATCTGCGCCACCGTGGCCGCCCTATTGCTGGTCGCACTCAGAGCCCGCGTGCCGGGCGCCCCGTTCGCACTGTACGTATTCAAGGACGTCTACGTCGTGGTGCTCATTGAGATCTTCTGGAGCTTTTCAAACTCATACTTTCCCCTGAAGACCGCGCGATGGATCTACGGCCTGTTCTGCGTGATGGGTTCATTGGGCGGCATGAGCATGAACCTCGTCGCCGGCGCGGTGGCCAAGGCGGCGCCACCCGCGGTCGCCGAGGCCCTCGCGGGCGGCACCTTTGAGGGCTCCGGCACCGTAGTGGCGCTTTGGTTATTGCTTCCGATGTACGCGCTCATCGCCTCCATCGCGACCGGGGCCCGCGCTGCTATCCCAGATCGTGACCCGCCCGCCGCGGCAACGGATTCGCCACCGCCCAAGAAGGAAATGGCCAGCTATACCGAAGGCCTGCGCCTGGTCGCCAACAGCCCCTATCTGCGCCTCATGCTGGCCCTCATCGCGCTCACCCAGCTGGCGATAAACCTAGTGGACTACTCCTTCAACGCCGGGGTGGAGATCTACGAGCCGGATACGGACCAGCGCACCGCGCTCATCGGCCAGGTATACTTTGCCATCAACTTCGGAGCGATGATCCTTCAGCTCAGCACGGGCCCCATCCTAAAGCTACTCAAGGTCAAGCGTGTGCTTCCGGGCATCCCGGGGGCCCTCGGCATCACCATGATCGGCTTCTTGGTCATGCCTCATGTGCTGCTCTTGGCCGCTGCGAAGGCCCTCAGCAAGATCCTGGACTACTCCCTCTTTCGGGCCGCCAAGGAGATGCTCTACATCCCGCTCGCCTACGAAGAAAAGACCCAGGGCAAGGCGGTCATCGACATGCTCACCTATCGGGTGGCCAAGGGGCTGGCCTCTGCCTTGGTGCTCGTCTTGGTCGCGCTCAAGGCCCCCGCCCTGGTGAACATGCTCACGGTGGTCATTATCGTCGCCTGGTTCTTCGTGAGTTTGAGGCTCGCCAAGCGTTACAAGGGTGAGTAGGCCCCGCGCTCACTCCACCTCGATCTCAATCTCTCGAGACCCGCCGTCCACACCCTGCCCGGCCTGCTTGAGAATTGTGAACTCAACCCGGCGGTTCTTTGCATAGGCCTCATCACTCTTGCCCGAGACGATGGGACGCATCTCGCCATAACCCACAGCTTCCACCCGAGAGGGCGATACTCCCCGATTGACGAGGTAGGTCATCACGGCCTCTGCGCGCCGCTGAGAGAGTTCTAGGTTGTACTCATCTGGCCCCTGGGCGTCGGTATGCCCCTCAATACGGATGCGCTCCAGCTGCAGGTTTGCCTGCAGAGTCAGAGCGACCTGATTGAGAATGCTGAAGCTCTCGTCGCTGATGCGGTCCGAGTCGAACTCAAACATCACCTTCGTATTGATAGTGACCTTCTCACTGGTCACCTCAACATTGGTCTCACCCTCATCCGGGCAACCATCCTCATCCTCGAAGCCATTGATGACCTCGCGCTCATTCGGGCATTTATCCTGGGCATCGGGGATGCCGTCCCGATCATCGTCAGGGTCGGGGCAGCCATCCTCATCCTCAAAGCCGTCGAGGTCTTCGGGGTCATTGGGGCACTGGTCTTTGACGTCCGGAATACTATCTCGGTCGTTATCCGGGTCCGGACAACCATCGTCGTCTTCAAACTTATCAAAGTCCTCGGGCTCGTTAGGGCAGGCGTCCTTGACGTCCAGGATGCCGTCTCGGTCATTGTCCAGCTCCGGGCAGCCGTCCTCGTCCTCGAAACCGTCGAAGTCCTCCGGTTTGTCGGGACAGGCATCCTCATCATCGTAGATGCCATCCCCATCGCGATCCGACATGTACCGCTGATAGGCCATGCCCAGATAGACCTGCAGGTCCGGTGCGCCATAGCCCCGCGTGAGCCCCACCGAGACACCGGTGAGACCATGAAGGCGGTGCCCGGGCGCCACGTCGATGCCGAGCCGCACGCCCCCGCGGGCGAGTAGAGGGTTCTGTTCCCGGTTCTGAAAGGGCGCATTGAGGCGCGTACGTCCGCTGATCTCCGCGACCAGCTCTGGCTTGACCGCGGCCATCTGCGGCAGCCCCACGCCCACGCCACCTCGATAGAACAGCTCATCGTCGATCTCGATGTTCCCAAGCTGGGTGCGCGGCCGGATCTTGGCCCCCGCCGCGACCCCGGCGCGCAGCCCCCACGCGACATCGAAGTTGCGGTCCAGCAACAAGTGCGGACTGAAAGTCAGGTTGCCAGCGCCCATAAAACTGTCCGCGTCGCCCGTAGGCACGGAGATCTCCGGCACCACAGCCAGCCCCACACCCGCCCACGACTGCCTCAGCGCCGTGAACTTGGGGCTGATGCGCACATCGCGCATGCCGAGCGAGGCCAGGTCGCCGGTAGGCAGGGTGGTATCGCCCTGCTGCCACCAGGTGACCGGCACCGCCACCGTCAGATCCAGCCACGACTGGATGCCGATTGTACCAATCAGGTCCATGCTCATGCGGTGGGCTACGACCTCTCCGACCTGCAGCCGATCCGCGAAGAGCACCAAGGGATTCCGTGCGTAGTGCAGGTAGAGCCCCACCGTGTACTCGCGCCACACCTGGGCTTCCGAGCGGTCCTGGTTCACCACCCCGAGCGCGCTGGGCGCGAGGTGCTCGACGTCCAGATTGTTCCCTGTGCCCGAATTCGGATTGAATTGGGCCCACGCGGGCCCGCCGAGCGTGAGGGTGCTCAGCAACACAGCCGCGGCGCAGGCTCGAGCCCACATCCTCTGACATTGTCCGGCGGGCGCGCGCACGTGCGCAGATGATAACTGGCCCTTCAGCGGCGGCAAGTTTCACGCCGGCACTGAACATTGACGGGACCTCTGCCCCGTGGAAGCGTCAGCGGCGCATGAAGCATGCACTCGCTGCCGTGGTGCTGGCCGCCGGCCAAGGCACCCGAATGAAATCCACCAAGGCCAAGGTGCTGCACCCAGTGTGCGGCCTGCCCATGGTGAGCTACCCCATCGCGCTATCGCGGCGGCTGGGCGCCAAGCCCGTGGTGCTGGTCGTGGGCCACCAAGCCGAGGCCGTGCAGGCCGAGGTCGAGCGCCACTTCCCCGAGGGCGTGGGCTTTCAGCTGCAAGCTGAACAGCATGGCACCGGCCACGCGGTCATTGAGGGAATGAAGGGCCTGGAGGGCTTCGAGGGACGCATCTTCATCCTGTATGGGGACGTGCCGCTGCTGACCCAGGCGACTTTGGAGCGCCTCAATAGCTCCATGGATGCCGGCGCGCCGCTTTCATTGGTCACGTTTGAACTCGACGACCCGACCGGCTACGGGCGGATCGTGCGGGACGACGAAGGGCGCTTGTTGCGCATCGTCGAGCACAAGGACGCCAACGAGCAGGAGCGCGCCTTCAAGGAGGTCAACGCAGGCATCTACTGCGTGGAGGCCGGCTTCTTGCGCAGCGCGCTGTCCCGGCTCAATAACGATAACGCGCAAAAAGAGTACTACCTGACCGACATCGTGGGCTTCGCCATCGACGATGGGCACACCGTCGCCCATACCCTGGCCGACCCGTTGGAGGTCTCCGGAGCCAACGATCGAGCCCAGCTGTCTGAGCTGGATCTGGCGATGCGGCGCCGCATCAATACCCAGCACATGAAGGCCGGCGTGACCCTGGTGGATCCCGAGAGTACCTATATCGAGGCCTCGGTCACCATTGGGCAAGACACGGTCATTCAGCCAAACGTGCACCTGCGCGGCGCAACTGAGATTGCAGAGGGTTGCAGCATCGATACCGGCTGCGTCTTCACAGACGCCAAGGTCGGCCCGGCGGTCACCTTCAAGCCCTATACAATCATTGAGGACGCGCGGGTCCGTGACGAGGCCATCGTTGGTCCGTTCTCGCGGCTGCGCCCAGGCGCGGACATCATGCAGCAAGCCCACGTCGGCAACTTTGTAGAATTCAAGAAGGCGACGCTGGGGCCGGGCGCGAAGGCCAACCACCTCGCCTATATTGGCGACGCCTCCATCGGCGCCAAGGCCAATGTGGGCGCGGGGACCATCACCTGCAATTACGACGGTTACGGTAAGTACAAGACCGAGATCGGCGAGGGCGCCTTCGTGGGGTCGAACTCCACCTTGGTGGCTCCGGTGAGCATCGGCGATAACGCTTACGTGGCGGCCGGCAGCACCATCACTGACCCCGTACCCACCGACGCGCTGGCCTTCGGCCGCGCAAGACAGCTTGTCAAGCCGGAGCGAGCACCCAAGCTCCGCGCAGACGCCAAGGCCGCAGCAGCGGCCGCTAAGAAGGCAAAGGCCGAAGGTAATTAACGATGTGTGGAATTGTTGGCTACGTAGGCAATGAAGACGCCTCCGGCATTATCGTCGAGGGGCTACGAAAGCTGGAGTATCGGGGGTACGACTCGGCGGGGGTCGCGGTCATCAAGGATGGCACAACCAACATCCGTCGCGCGGTGGGCAAGCTGAAGAACCTCGACGCGGTACTCAAGGACGACCCCGTACGGGGCAGCTTGGGCATCGGGCATACGCGTTGGGCCACCCATGGTCGGCCCTCTGAAGAAAACGCGCACCCGCATGAGGTCGATGGCATCACTGTGGTGCACAACGGCATCATCGAAAACTATCTGCAGCTGCGGCAGATGCTGATGGCTCAGGGGCGA
>Ga0193954_1000656_pt1 | contig 19404 bp, 11 predicted proteins | sample BB_5_MG_FD_140340 | JGI IMG/M metagenome (GOLD analysis project Ga0193954, IMG submission 140340) | Microbial mat bacterial communities from the Broadkill River, Lewes, Delaware, United States - BB_5_MG | ecosystem: Environmental > Aquatic > Freshwater > River > Microbial mats | place: USA...
CCGCGAATAATCGCGCCCGAGACCAGGCTGAGCTCAGCCTGGGCGGTGAGGTCGCCCACCGAGAGGCTCAGTTGACCGCGCACTCGACCCGAGAAGAGGTCGGGCACAAAGAGCTGGGGCTCGTAGCCGCGCATGGCGGCGGCGAGTGAGACCCCCGCGACGGTGGTGGCGTTGCTGCTGGGCGCGGTGGGCAGGTAGGCGTCGATGCCGCCGCCGAAGCGCAGCCGAATTGGGGTAGGGGAGGCGACAGGGTCCACCAGGTCCACGAAGGTGCCGCCGGCGCCGCCGACCATGACGTTGCCGATGAAGACCCGCTTGCGCCCCGTGCGAGAGACGAAGCCGAAGGGCAGGGCCCCGGTGAGGCCGAAGTTGGGCGTCAGCGCGAAGTGAAAGCGGCCCTCTGCGGTCCAGGCGGTCTCGGAGGAGAAGATGGCGTTGCCATCGCTAAAGATGCCGCGGGTCAGCAATTGGCCGCGGGTAGTGCCCAGGGGCTCCATCAGCTCTACGGCGAGGCGGGTGCCCGCGAAAGCCGGGGCGGCCGCGACCGCGGGGTCCGGGGCGCGCTCGGTGCCCACACCCAGGTCCGGCGCGTCCTGCGCCGCCGCCGGTGCGGACGCCATCACCAATGCCAGACAGAGGGGGGTGAAGACATCGGTGCGCACGCCCCAGGATACTCCAGGCGCCTGCCGCAGCAAATGAATTGGGGTCCGCATCGCCGCTCTGGTACCTTTAGTGTCATGCGAAGGCATCGTTGGCGCACAGACCTCCTGCCGTGGCTGGCCGCAACTGCGGGCGCGCTCGGGGTGCTGACGGCCTGCGGTCAGCAGCCCTGTGATGGCGGCACGCCCGAAGGCACCGGCGTGCAGACCCGTTTGGATGTTGCGCTGGACACCTGTAACCACCGCCCGATCGCGGCCGCGGTGCGCGTGGCGTCCATGGCCACCACCAAGGGAGTACCGGTGCAGCTCGATGGTTCGGGCAGCACGGACGCGGACGGCACCCCGCTGCAATATACCTGGCGTCTGTTGGCTGCCGGCCCCTCTGCGCAGCTGACGAATAGCAACCAGGTGCAGGCCACCTTCTCCGCTGCGGAGGCTGGCGCGTACACCGTGGAGCTGGTGGTCAGCGATGGCGAGCTGCAGAGCCTGCCCGCCGTCGTTCAGCTCACGGTCACGAACAGTACCCCGATCGCGGACGCAGGCATGGACACACCGGTGGCGGTCGGTTCGCTGGCGACGCTGGATGGGCGGGGCAGTGTGGATCCGGACGGCGACGCCCTGACCTATACCTGGTTCTTTGAGAGCCGGGCTCCGGGCAGCTCCGTCATGTTGGATGACCCCACGCACCCGCAACCCAGCTTTACAGTGGATCGCGCTGGCGTCTACGTGATCGCGCTTCGGGTCTTCGATGGTGAGGCCACGAGCGAAGTGGCCCGGGTGCGCATCGGAGGTGGGGTCACGGGTGGCCCGCCCACCGCCGACGCGGGCCCGAATCGCGAGGGCACCTTAGGCCTACAGCAGGCTCTCGATGGCAGCGCCAGCTTTGATCCGGATGGCGACGCCTTGAACTATCACTGGCGATGGCTCTCCTTGCCCCAGGGCAGCGGGCTACCACCCATTGTTCAAAGCTCCACCTCGGCCTTGATGAACTTCATCCCAGATATAGAGGGTGACTATGTCGCGGAGCTCATCGTTGATGATGGCTTTTACTTCAGCCCGCCCGCGATGGTGACCCGCACCGTCGTGCCGGGCACAGGTGTTGCCGGTGAGCTGTGCGCGGTCGCGGGTTGTGCGGCCGGGCATGCCTGCTTCGATGGGGTCTGCGTGGGCGTCGGCCGGCTACGCTTTTCGCTGTCGTGGACGGCCTACACCGACCTGGACCTGCACGTACTCACGCCGGGTGGAGTGGAGATCGCGTTCGATAACGCGGTGGCCGATGGTGGGGAGCTGGATGTGGATGATTGCGTGGGCAGCTCCTGCCTCGCGCCGACCCATGTCGAGAACATCGTATTCGCCGATGAGCCTACGCCCGGCCTGTATTACGTGTGGGTGGTGAACTACAACGGGGACCAGCCCGCAGACTTCAGGATTGATGTGCAGGGCGCGGCCCAGCAGACCTTCACCGGGACCATGCCTCAGCAGTCGGGCGTGGAGTCGATGCGCTTTCGGGTTCAGATTAACTGAGCCCACTCAGTCGCAGTTCAGCACCATGTCCTCATTGCTGGCGGCGAAGTCCAGCTCGATGAGATCACCTGAGTCCTGGTCCTCAATGCTCATCATGATGCGCTCGGGCAGTGCGGAGGTCGGCAGCACGCTTAGAGCGTTGGCCCGCCGCCCCTGACCAAATAGCGGGGCATCCAGCTGCACAGAATCTGGAGCCACGGCGGTGAGCGCGAGCAGACCAAGCATGGGCTCGCCCGCGCTGTTTTGGGGCACCACGAAGAACTCCAGGCGCTGGTTTTTGTGCAAGGTCACCTGCGAGATGCCGTCGACCTCTTCAAAGCGGCTGCAGGACTCGGTGCCCGAGTCATAGGTCGTCTTGATCTGGATCTGGTCGGACAGGACGATGTGGTCGACCCGCTGCACCTGCACCTTCAGGGCGTCGACCTGCACCCCGTCCCGCTCCGCGAGCAGCCAATAGTCACCCGGGTCCTCGAGTCGCAGGCCGTATTGCGCGAATCCGAAGGGCCAGACCGCGTCGATCTCAGAGCCATCGTCCCGCTCCACCCTCAGGGTGAGCTCGGCGTAGGTCTCATCATCCAAGAAGCCTTCCTTGGGGTGCTGTAGGGCCAAGAAGATGGGACGCCCCGCCGCGATGGGGGCAGTGAAGTCATCGGTCTCGCCGTAGTCGAGCACCTGGGAAAAGCGCACGCTCCCGTTCTCGCCCGCCTGACCGTCGGAGTCGGCGCACCCGTAGACCACCAGGCCCACCGGAAGGGCCATCAGGGCCAAAGTTCGTGTGACGGTGGAGCACACCATGGGGCCTGTCTACCAAAGCGCGCCCAGGCTGGGCACGCTTTGATTGCGCACACAGTGGGCTAGCTCTTGCGGGACATCGTGGCTTCGAAGCGAACGACTTGATCGCCGCCCGAGGACTTGGCGCGGCTGAGCGCGGCTTCTGCCGCGGAGCGCAGCAGCTCGGCGTTCATGGTGTCGGCGGGCAGCCCCGCCAGACCGAAGCTGGCGGTCATGCAAAAGCCATCGTTTTGGGCCTGCTCACCGAGGAAGTCGGAAAACGAGGTTTGAATCAGCTTTTGGCGGATGCGGTCGATGACCACGTAACCGCTCTCCTTGCTCGTCTCCGGGAAGAGGAAGAAGAACTCGCCGCCCTGACGTCGCGCGATGAAGTCCACATCTCGCACCAGGCCAGAGAAGAGCTGCACGATCCCGCGAATGACCCCATCCGCCACGTCATGGCCGTAGCGGGCGACGACATCGTCCAGGGCGTCGATGCTCGCCAAGGCGATGCATAACGGCCGGTTGTAGCGCAGGGCTCGGGCCGTCTCGGTGCGAAAGCGATCGTCGGCGGCCTTTCGGTTGGGCAGGCCTGTGAGCGGATCGACCCCGGACATGCCGTCCAGGTCGATGCCCGACATCAGGGGCTCCTCCTCGGTGGGGCCCATGCCCGAGCCGCCAGAGGTCTGCTGGTGCAGCATCTTGGCCAGCTCGTTTCGATCTCGCTCGGCTTGCACCTTGGAGACCGCCTTATCCACCTTGCTGGTGACCAGCTTCAGGTTCGCGAAGGGCTTGACCACCATGTCGAAGGCGCCTGCCTCCAGGGCCTCGACGAACAGCTCCACCGTGGGATCCACCGTCATCATGATGGTCTCGAAGGGCGCGAACTGCTGCTGGAGCTGATCCATCAGCTCCAGCGCCGGCACGTCCTGGAGCTTTCGATCCACCAACGCGATGTCGAGGTCCTCGGCGAGCACAATGCGCAAGGCCTCTTGCCCAGTGCGCGCCATGACCACCTCATGACCATCACGAGCCAGCCGGACTTCGAGCATGCGCGCGATGTCCTCGTCGGGCTCTACCAGCAGCACGCGGCCGCGCGGCAGGTCATTCCACAGGTCTTGATCCTCGGCGTTCGCCGAAGGTGTTTCGCTCACCATCGCTCTCACTGCCCCACGATGTAGAACTCGACACGCCGGTTCTGCTCTCTACCGCGCCGTGTGAGGTTAGGAGCGATCGGGCGGCTAGAGCCGTACCCGACCGACTCAAGGCGATTGCCGTCGATGCCCTGGTCGACCAGGTAGGTGCGCACTGCCGCGGCGCGGGCCTGAGACAGCTTTTGGTTATTCGAGTCCGCACCGACGTTATCGGTGTGGCCCTCGATGCGGATCTTGATCTGCTTGTTGTTCACCAGCACGTCCACAACCTGGTCGAGCAGGGCGTTGGCGTCCGGCTCGAGCCGGGCCTCGCCGCTGACGAAGTGCACCTTCTCGTTGACGATGATTCGGTCGCCCTTGATCTCCACGGCCACCTTCTCGGGGCGGGGGCGAAGCAGCATGTCGACGTTGTAGTTTTCGCCGCCCTTGATGGCGAGCTCGCGGGACTTCTTGAGGAAGCCATCCTGCGAGACCACCACGGAGTAGGCGCCCTCCAGCAGCTTCATCTCGAAGCCACCCTTGGCGTCGGTCTTGGTGGACTTGTCGGCCTTGCCATCGAACTGAACCATCGCGCCTGCGACGGGCTGGTCCTTGTCATCGACAACCCGCCCCTTGACCACGCCCTCTCGGATGGACGGCGCCAGCGCGACCTCAATCTCGGCGGTGGCACCCACGGCGACCTCAAGCTCGGCCGTGCCGGTTTCGAAACCAGCCTTGCTGACGGTGACCTTCAGGGGGCCGGGGTCCATCTCGAAGGAGGTGAAACGACCCGCCTGCGTGGTCGCCACCGGGTCGGCGCGATCGAAGGCGATGATGGCGCCGCTGATGGGCTTTCCATCCTTTTGGTTCTTTACGAGGCCAGCGATGCGGCCCTGAGTGGGCGCGGGCTCCACGGCCTCGGGCACCAAGACAGGCACCGTGACGGGCGGGCCGGCCGGCCCCTCGGTGCCCAATACATTGAATGGATCCAGCGGGTAGGAGGCGAACATCACCACGTTATAGGCGGGCACCGCGGGCACGCCGATGGCGGTGTCCGGGGTGATGCCGATCTCGACCGCGAGGTCCAAGGTCAGCTTGGGGATCGCGGTGACCCGGATGCCGGGCGTGATGACCTGAGGGATGACGCGCTGAATGGCCGGGCGGGCGATGACCTGGTTGCCGGGCCCTGCGACCTGGGCGGTACGCAGCGCGCTGGAGGACAGCACCACACCGGGCGTCGCCAAGTAGCTCAGCGGGAACTCAACGTTATACTCAAGGTAGGGCGTGACGTACTTGACGGGCACCTCGATGCCGACGCCCACGGTGAGCCGGTTGTAGCCCGCCACGCCGAGGCCAAAGCTCTCGGCCTCGCTGAGCACGACGCCCTCGGGCACCAGGTTCTCGGAGTTATCCAACACGAAGCCCACGTTGAGGTGACCACGCAGTGGGATGTTCTCGGTGGCCTTGTACAGGTCCGTAGTTAGCAAGGCGCGCAGTCGCAGCTCGCTGGCCCCGAAGTCGAAGCTGGTATCACCGATCCCAGACAGGAACTTAATCTGCAGATCCGCACCCACGGAGGCGATGTCCGCCACCGGGTAGAAGCCTTTGACGCCCAAGGCGAGGTCGCCCAAGGACTGCAGCAGGGTGGGGTTCGTCAGATTGTTATTCGACGAGACCGCCCGGGTGTGCAGCCACAGCTCCAGGTAGTCGATGGGTGAGCCGGACACGGCCAGCGTGCCGCCCACCCGGGACTGCCCATCATCAGGCTCGAAGAGGCTGCCCACCGAGAAGAAGTCCAGACCGAAGGACAAGCGGATCAGCCCAGGCTGAATGCCGTCCGCCGCCGACAGGCGCAGCAGACCGGTGCTGCCCTCCGGGTTCACGGCCAGGCGACCGGCCCGCTTGGGCGTGCTGCGCTTGGCGCTGTCGGGCGCCGCCGCAGCCTCTGTTTCGGCCGGGGCCGCGGGGGCCGCCGTTGGCGCAGGCGCCGCCGGAGCTGCGGTTGGCGCCGGCGCGGCCTCGGTCGCCGCAGGCGCGGGCGCGGGCGTTGGCGGGGTCGTAGCCGCCGGCGCGGGGGCCGTCGGTGGTGCTGGCGGTGGGGCCGGAATTTCCGGGGTCGCCTGAGCCAAGGTGACCGCAGGGGTCAGCGTCAGGCTCAACATGAGGAGCGGCAAGCTTCGTAAACTAAACATTTCGAGTGGTTCCGCCCACATTCGTCGAAGGCGCCGGGAGCATAGGACCGCCCGATTCCCGTGTCAAAGCACGCGTCGGATGCTAGCCTCTGTCTCCGCATGCGGAGGGGGCGTCCCGGCACGATCTTCAGGCCACAGTCGGGTCGTTGCTACTCTCCCGCGTCGTCGGCGACCCGGAGCATCCCTGCTCTACTGTGTGCGGCCATACTTTGGCTTGTCCCCTTGATGTCGGTCGGGCAGACGACCGACGAGGGCTTCAACCGAGCGCAGCGTCGACGCGCCTCGAAGCGGGGCCGGGGACGGCGCTATGTCAGCGCTCAGGCCTACTATCACGCACTTAGAGCCGCTTCGGCGGAGGCCCAGGGTGACCTGGAGCAGGCCGCCGATGAGTTGCAGCTGTGCTTGGTCTACGACCAGGAGTCCCTGCGGCTGACCCTCGAGCTGGGGCGGGTAAGCCTGAGGCTGGGGCGCCTCGGCAAGGCGAAGAAGATGGTGGCGCGGGCCGAGCGCCTCGCGCCGCGGGCCACCGAGGTCGCACTTTTTGGCGCTGAGGTCGCCCAGGCCGATGGCAAACCCGACCGGGCCGAGCGCATTTTGCGTCGGGTCTCGCGCCGCTCCCAAGCCAGCATCGAGGTGCCGCTGCGTCTAGCGCAGTTGCTGGTACGCCGGGATCGTTTCAAGGAGGCGCGGTCTGTGCTGCGCCGTGCCGCTGAGCGCTGGCCCCAGCAGACCCGGTCTTTGTTGAAGCTCTCCGAGGTAGAGCTGAAGCTGGGGAAGGTCGACGCGGCGGTCGCTGCTTTGCGCCGAGCCCTACGCCGCGCCTCGGATGATCGCGCAACTTTGATTGCATTGACCGATGCCCTGGAGCGCCAGGGTCAGCTGTCGGAGGCGATGAAGACCTGGCAACCCTACTTGCAGCGGCATCCCAGTGATCATCCGGCAAGGCTCGCCGCAGTGCGGGCCGAGGTCCTGCTGCACGGGCCTCGCCCAAAGACGCTGAGCGCCTTGATGAGCAAGACCTGGAGCACAGCCCAGGAGGAGGCGGTGGCGGAGATGCTCGCTGAGTCTGGGGCCTACGCAGAGGCTCTGGGTTTGCTCAAGCCCCTCACGAAGCGGGCCGGCGCTTCGGCGCGCCTTGTCTGGTGGCTGGGGCACTGTCACTACCAGCTGGCACAGCCTCGGCGGGCGATGGCGGCGCTGGAGAGCGTGGGCGCCGATGCGGGCCCGTGGTTCATGAAGGCCCGCCGTCTGTTGGCTACGATCCACCTTGAGCGAGGTGACAATCGCCGAGCCCGCCAAGCTCTTCAGGTCGCCTTCGAGCGCGGAGAGACGCACGCGGAGCTGGTGGCCCTATTTGCCCAGGCCCATATCTCTCGCGAGGATGTGCAAACGGCCTTGCAGGTGATCGAAGAGTCCGAGCGAACCGAGGGGCAGGCTCTGGTCTGGGCCCAGGCCCAGCTCTTGTTTCAGGCCCAAGGCTATGAGGCCGCGCGGGATCAACTGCAACAGTCCCAGCGCTGGCCCGCGCATCAGGTGCAGCGGTCCTTGGGGCGCCTGGCGCTGTTGGCTGGCCAGCCCCCCCAAGCGGAGCGCTGGCTCAAGCAGGCGCTGCGCTCCGGTCCTCCGCAGGCCCAGCTTTGGGCGGAGCTTGCGATGTCGGCGCTTCCGGAGCACGCATCTACGGCGATCAAGTATGGGCACCGTGGCCTGGCGCTTGACCCCCGGGCGTGTGACCTGCTGGATGCGCTCGCGCGGGCCTATCTCGCCGCAGGTGATCTCGAACACGCTCGGACTTTTTCGGACCGTGCGGGACGTCTTTGTCCTCGAGCACCGCAGATCATGGAGCTGAGAGGAGACATCAAGTGGCAGCAGGGGGATCACAAGGGGGCGAAGGTAGCGTGGCGGTCCGCCCGCACCGCGTGGCGGGGGCGGGGCGGTCGAAGGGGCCTCGAGGCCAGCTCAGGGTTGGCCCGGATCAGCGAGAAGCTGGCGCGGCGGGCCTCGTGATGCGTTTTGTCGGCCTCGGCCTGATACTCGGGCTGGGCGTAGCCTGCCGGCCCGGGCCCGTGCGTGTGCCCGATACCCAGCCGCTGCCGGAGCCGGCCGAGGTTCTGGCTGGGCTGCGGGCGCAGGCGGGCCATCGGACCAGCCTACGCACGATGGGGCGCATCACCTATTTTGGGGATAGAGGGCGGGTGCGTCTGAAGGCTGTGCTGCTCGCGCGCCGGCCGGGGGCGTTTCGGGTGGAGACCCTCAGCCCCTTCGAGCAACCGATCGATGTGATGGCCTCGGACGGCGAGCGCCTGTGGTTGCTGTCCAAGGATCAGCTGAGGGAGGGCGCGGCGACCCCGGAGAACATCGCGCGCCTGTTGCCCTTGGTGATGGGGCCGGAGGCGGTGGTCGATACCCTGCTCGGCGGCATCCCTGAAGCGGAGGGGGCCCAAACGCAGCGCCTCGACCGTGATGACAAGGGTCGTTGGAGCCTGTTCATGACCAGCGCGCGCGGTGAGCGGGGCCGCTTGGTGATCGATCCGGTGACGCGGCGAGTGCTGCAGATGCACCTGCTGGGGCCCAGTGGGGACACGCCCACCGTCTCTGTAGAGTTTTCAGACTTCGAGTCCGTCGGTGAGGTCGGAGAGCTGCCGCTGAAGATTCAGATCGCGCTGCCGGCTCAGGACACCGAGGTGACCATCGTGCTCAAGGAGCCCGAAGTGAACGTAGAGCTGGCGGACGCCCTGTTCAGAATCTCGCCCCCGCCCGGCCAAGGGGCGATTCCGCTAGACGCGGACTAATCCCCTCCGGCGGATCATTGGCCCTCGGTCCAAAAACCGGGGTAAGGTGCCGGCGTTTCTTCATGGCCACCCGTATCAGGTTAGGGGAGCTGCTCGTGAGAGCCGGCGTCATCGATGACATGCAGCTGAAGGCGGCCCTCGCCGAGCAGCACCGCTGGGGAGGGCGCCTGGGGCGCATCCTCGTCGACATGTCCTTTGTATCCGAGGACATCTTGGTCAAAGCCTTGTCCAAGCAGCTCGGCGTGGAGCGCGCGGATCTGTCGCGAGTCTTCGTGCCCAAACCTGTGATGGACAAGATCTCCGTCGACTTTGCCCAAACCAATGCGCTGTGCCCGGTGCGCTATGATGAGGGTCGGCGCTCGTTATTGGTGGCCACGGCGGACCCCACCAACGTGACGGCCCTCGACGAGCTGCGCTTCAAGACCGGCCTACGCATCGAGACCGCCCTGGCGGGAGAGCACGAGATCCACAACGCCATTCAGCGCCACATGCGCGCGACGGACGGCGTGGGCATCGACCTGCCTGATGCCATCGACCTTGGCGAGGAGTCGGGCGAGCCGGTCTTCATGCAAAATGATGACTACTCCGCGGCCATGGCGGCCTCCGGCATGGCCGTCTCCAGCACGCGGCCCGGCACCGGTGTACAGACCCCGCAAGATAACCTGCGTCAGGGCTCGGTTGTGCCCGCACCTTGGTCCGCCCAGGAGGAGCCCGCGACGCCCTTCGCGGTGCCAACGCCACCGCCCTCGCCGCCGCTGGGGCGGCCCTTGGCCGTGCCCAGCTCGCCGCCACCGCCCTCGCCAGCGCCTCCGCCCGTGGCGGCCGCACCGGCGCCAGCGGCGGCCGCACCGGGTTCCGCCTTGCACATGGCGCAACGCCTCGAGGGCGCCCAAAAACAACAGCACAAAGCGCTCCGTGTCATGGTGGAGCTGCTGATCGAAAAGGGTGTCATCTCTCGCGACGAGTACTTCGCGCGGGTGGCACCGAAGCGGTGAGAGGCGAAGGCGCGTGGTGAACCCGAAGACAGAACGCAGCCGCCTCGGTGACCTGCTTGTCGATATGCGGCTGGTCGATGAGGAGACGCTTCAGGCCGCCCTCGCGGAGCAGAAGCAGTCCCAAGCGCGTCTGCCAACCATCCTGGCGCAGCGTCGGGTGCTCGACGAAGAGCGCCTGACCAAGGCCGTCGCGGCCCGACTTGGCCTCGAAGCGGTCAGCGTCGCCTCGCACAAGATCCATGAGCGTGTGCTCGCCCTGGTGCCGCACGCGCTGGCCAAGAGGTTTGGACTGCTGCCGATCGCCATCAAGCGCACCCAACAGGCTGAGGTGCTCTACCTCGTCATGATGGATCCGCTGAACACTGAGGCCCTCGGCGAGGTGCAGCGGATCACTGGGCGCCAAGTCCGTGTGCTCATGGCCTCGGCTACGGAGCTCGATCAGTGCATCGAGGCTCAGTACGCAGGCCTGGAGGCAAAGCTGGCGGCGTCCGGCTCGTCTCGGCCAGCACGCTCGGCGACGAATCGCCCGCCGATCGTGCAGGGCACCGCCGTGCCACCGACCCCCAGCACACCCGCGGCCGCCGCTGCGCCCCGCAGCTCCGCAAGGCGGGCTGCATCGGTGGTCGCCGCGCCGGGTCGCGCCCGAGGTTCGTCCGGCGTCGCTCGTCCGTCTGGGGCGCCGACCCGAACCCCACCGCCGGCGCTCGCCCAAAACTCGCGTCCTGCGCCCTCACGCCCCGGTGAGCTCCGCGCGCCGCGGGCCGCGAGCACCGCCCAAGCCGGCCCCACGCGGGGGCGCACCCCGCCGCCCAACCTGTCCAAGATTCCGGGGCCTACGCCCACCCATGCGCCCTCGCCGCCGGCCCTGCCACAGGGCAGTCTGCCGCAGGGCACTTCACCGATCTCCTCCCCGCCGCCCGCCAAACCAGCTCCCTTTCCCGCGCGGCAGCCCTTGGATTTGGGCAATCCTGCAACCTTGATTGACACGGCTCGCCCCCCAGAAATCCAGGGCTTGGCCGGCCAGCTGTCCCAACCTTCTCCCCGGATCATTGAGCCGGCGGGGGTGGTGGCGCCCTCACCGATGGATCCACCGGATGGCGTGGCCACTCGCGTCGGTGCAGAGCCCTCACCAAAAGCGCCGCCGCCCGTTGATGTGCCGGCCCAGAGTCCCGAAAAGCCTGGTCTGGACTGGGCCTTGGGCGATCAAGATTGGCCCAGCGAAGACGTTTGGAGCGGGCTTGATGCTGCGGACGCGGCTGTGGCCCCTTCGGACCCAACCCAGGCTCCAGACGACGCGGATGACCAATGGGCCCAGTCTACCGGATTGGACATGGTGGCGCCCTCGGACATGGATGAGGATGGTCCTGAGGACATCGCGACCTCTCAGTGGGAGCTGTCCGAGATGAGTCAAGCTGCCTTGCGGCCTGAGCCTGAGCCCGCGCCCCCGCCAAAGAAAGCCGCTGCCGCACCAGCCCCGGCTCCGGTGGATCGCCGTACGCTCGCCAGCACCCTGGAGGTGCCGGTGCACCTCGACGATCGCGACAACCCCTTCGATGGGCCAGGGCCCGATGATGTGCCCACCGGCCTTGAGCGCACGGGGATCTTTCCGGCGATCGACTTTGGCGATGATGGTTTTGAGCCTCCGGACCTCGCTGGGGGCGGCGGTGCGGCCCATCCCGGTCTCAGCGATATTCCGGAGTCAGATCACGCGGTGCGCGCACGGTTCAGCCCACCTCGTGGCGAGGACGATGATCCCATCGAGGCGATCGAGGAGATCGTGCTTGAGCCCATTGATGAGGAGCCATCGGAGCAGGTGGACCTGGAGTCGATGGAGATCCCCACGGTGGAGCGCCCGAGCCCGGCCAGCGCCGTGCCGCCCGCGCCGATGCCCGTCATCGAACCCTCCAGCCTCGCGTCGCTGCTCGACGATGAGGCCTTGGATAATGAGGACACCGGGTCGGCGCCCACGCCGTCGCGGCCGACGCCTCCACCCGAGACGCGCGTCTTTGACGAGAGCAGCCGCAAGGCCCCGCCCCCGCCCGCCGATCATTCTCCGGCGCCCGAGGAACCCACCAATCCCCGCATGGAGGCCGCCGTGACGCTGGAGGCGCCCGCGCCGCCGCCATTGCAACCTGTCTTGCCGGCGCCCTTCCCAGCGCCGGTGCCAAAGTCAGCGCCGGTCCTACCGCCCTTGGTGACACCTCCTGCGTCCGCGCCGGCGCCCGAGGCTTCAGCGGCGCCGCTCGCCAAGGCCCCCACTCCCGCACCGAAGGCTGCCACGCCGCTACCCAAGGTCCCCACGCCTCCCCCTGCCGTCGAGCCCTCCGAAGAGCCGACCCCGGCGCGGGACACTGTAGAGCGGGCCGACGTGCTCAGCGCCTTGGAGGGGGCCTTTGTGCCTCGCGCCGAGTCGGTGCCATCGACTCCGCCGCCGTCCTCGGCCGCGTCGCCCACCGCCGAGATGCCGAGTGGTCAGCGTGCGGAAGCGCAGCGCTTGACCAAGGCCTTGGTCGCGGGCAGCAGCCTCAACTCCCCCGAGCGGGCTCAACTCGTGATCGCGCTGGGGCGGCTCATGCTGTCCAAGGGCCTCATCACTGAAGATGAGCTGACCGATATGCTCATCCTCGATAGTTAGCAGCCCGTTGAACAATGCTCGCCCCCCTGCCGCTGGCCCTTTTCGCGCCTGCCCGCCCGGACTCATCGGTGGCGTATGCCCGATATGCGCCCTCTTCGCCGGACAACCCCACGCAAAAATCTCTCACCGGCAGGACCACGCCCATTATTCAACGGCCTGCTAGGCCCGGGCGCCATTGATGGGCGTCGCTGCTCTGATCAGCCTCGACGGCATACATCATAGCTATCGCGTGCAGCGTAGGCCTTGGTCTAGGCCGCAGGTCACCGTCGGTCTCGACGGCGTGGACCTAGAGCTTCACGCAGATGAGGTCCTGGCGGTGGTGGGGGATAGCGGCAGCGGCAAGTCCACGCTGGCCCGCGTCGCGGCGGGGCTACTGCGACCGGACCGTGGCCGTGCGCTCTACGAGGGCCAGGACAGCGCGGGGTTTGATGAGGCGCGATGGAGGCAGCACCGGCGCTTCGTGCAACTCGTATTTCAAGAGGCCGCCGCAGCTTTGGATCCTTTGATGCGTGTACGGGACATCATCGAGCAGCCCTTGCATATTCAAGGCATGCCAGTTTCGGGGGCGGCCGAGCGACTGGCTAAGAAGGTGCAACTTGAGTTGTCGACCCTGGAACGCTTTGTTCACCAGCTGTCCGGTGGACAGAAGCGCAGAGTGGGCCTAGCCCGGGCGCTGGGGCTGTGCCCTAAGGTCATGGTGCTCGATGAACCCTTGGCCTCGCTGGACGCATCGGGCGCCGCTCACATCCTTCAGCTGCTGAGTCGGGTGCGCGACAGTCAGGGGTTGGCGATGCTCTGGGTGACCCACGATCTTCGCGCAGTTCAGAGCTTCGCAACAAGAGTTGCAGTACTGGAGCGTGGGCGGGTGGTCGAGGCGGGGCCGGTGGAGCGGGTCCTGGGCGCGCCGCGCCACGCCAAGACCCAAGATCTGCTGGCCGCGATGCCGCCGGTTTTCGCCCGGGGTTGAATCCGGCGTGGGCGTGGCACCGGTGCCCGATCCGGGGTAGGGTCCCAGCCCCGGAGACGGCGGCCATCACGTCCCCCAGCCCATCCAAACACGCATCTTCCGCCCCGGCGGAGGCTGCACCCGCGACGAAGCCTCGTCGCAGCCGACCGGTACGTTCGGTCCAAGATGAGGCAGACCGCCAAAAGCGCGCGGATGAGGACGCGGCCTTCATGGCGGCCTTCAAGAAGGGGGATGCCCGCGCTTTTGAGAAGCTGCTGAAGCGGCACGAGAAGTCCGTCTTCAACTTCTGCTTTCGCATGCTCTCAGACCGTGAGGCCGCCCACGACGCGACCCAGGAGGTCTTCCTCAAGGTGGTGCGCAATGCAGCCAAGTGGGAACGCCAAGCCAAGTTCACCACCTGGCTGTTCACGCTGGCGCGAAATCACTGCATCGATGGGCTCAGAAAGGCGAGCCATCGAAAGACCACTTCGCTCGATCAATCGTTGAAGGGAGCAGAGGATAAAGGAACCACGTTGGGAGACCGCGTGGCCGATGAGCAGTCTGTGACCCCAGATCGGGGCGCGGAGAGCTTGCGTCTGCGACAGACTCTGGCCCAGGCGATCACCTCGCTGTCACAGGAGCAGCGGGAGGTGTTCGTGATGCGGGAGTACTCGGGGATGCCCTTTAAGGAGATCGCGGAGGTGGTCGGCGTACCGGAGAACACCGTGAAGAGTCGCATGCGATATGCGCTGGAACACCTGCGAGGTTTCCTCGCAAAACATGGCGTGAAGCCGGGGACCACGTAGGGGATAAAGGCAGGGACAGTGACGCAGCACGATGACCAGCAGCTCGTGGACTACTTGTTCGACGAGCTCTCCGAAGAGGAGGCGACCAACTTCGAGCATCTGCTCGAAGAGGACACCGCCTTGGATGCGGAGGTTTCGTCCCTTGAGGACACGCTGGGTGTGATGCGTGAGCTGGAGGCCGAGGATCCGCCCCAGTGGTTGTCCTCGAAGGTGATGGCCGAGGCTCGTCAGGTCGCGGAAGAATCCCAAAAAGACAGCCTATTCGATAGGTTGCGGAAGTTCATGTGGGGACCGGCCGGTGGCCTGGTGGGCGCCGGGGCCGTCGCCGTAGTGCTCGCGGTCTTTGTCACTCCGCAGATGGTGATGGAGAACGCGGCGCCGACGGCGGACCAGCTCGCCTACGAGATGGGTGCCCGGGAGCTGGAGGCGCCGCCCGGGGTGCCGAGTGCGGCCCCGGCGAAGTCGGCGGCCTCGGGCGAGGTCAGCGATCTCGAGGAGCGCGCAGACCTGGCGCCTGACTCCGAACCCTCCGTCATCCAAGACGGGCTCTTGGCGAAAGAACAACCCACGCGCTCCGCCAGAGCCCAACGCGGGCCCAAGACCGAGACGGCCAAGCTCGCCAAGGCCGGCAAGAAGCGGCGCGCTCGCCGCTCGCGCAGCCCCCGTGGGGGGCGTGCCGAGGCCGCACCAAGCGACGACCTAAGTATCGGTGATCTGGGCGCAATGAGTGGGGTAGGTGCTTCCGGACAGGCCAGCGGTGGCGGGGGATTGGGCACAAAGGCCACCGCCGCAGCGCCGACCGCTGCCGCCCCTGCTCAGCCCCGACCCGCGGTACAGGCCGCGCCCGCCAAACCTCAGCCCAAGGCTAAGCCGAGCCGCTCGTTTGAGCCCCCGCCGCCTGCAGAGGCTCCGGCCGCCGATGAGGATGCCTTTGCCGATGGCAAGGCGAAGGCCGAAAAGAAGAAGGACGCCAACGATAGCCGGGCCAACCCGCGGCAGTACGCCCAGGACATGGTGCGTGCGGCGCGGGAGGAGCTGCGCCGAGGTGAGGTGGGCAGCGCCCGCCGTGTCCTGATTCAGGCCGCCCAGCGCCTGAGTGCGCACCCCGCACGCGGCTGGATCTTCGTGGAGCGCGGTCGTCTGGAGCTAAACCACGGCGATTTGGGCGTTGCACGTCGCTACGCGCAGGCGGCGCTGGACGTCGCCGACTTCGAGGGATACCCGGCCGCACGCAGCCTGCTCAATGAGATTCAGCGGGCCCAGAGCGCGTCGGATGCGCCCGCCCCCGCGGCCCCGCCTGCCGACCGCTAAGTATGCACATCGGTCATCTGACCCTCACACGGATGTTGGCCGGTCTTGGCTCCAACATGGTAGTGAAAAGGTGGGGCTCTGCCCTCGGTTTGGGAGGACTTTGAATTCGATGAACACACCCCAATTGGGTCGTTCGGTGGTGCACCTCGTCTGCGCCTTGACGCTGGGCTTCGGCCTGGCCGCCTGCAGTGAGGATCCTCCAGGCAGTGGCGGAGACGCAGGCCCGAGCGCGGATACCGGCGAAGTCGTCGCAGACGCGGGCCCCGGCGCGGACACTGGCCCGGGCGCGGATACCGGCACCGGGCCAGACACCGGCACCGGACCCGATACGGGTGTGGGTACAGATGGTGGCCCCGGAACGGATGGCGGCCCTGGTGCGGACAGCGGCGCGCCCGATACCGGCCCGAACCCCAACAATCCCGACAATGGGACTCTGGATTCGGATTGTGATGGGCTGAGCGATGCGTATGAGTTCGCGACGGTCTACGCCAATGGCCAAAAGACCGACCCCAACAACCCGGACTCCGACGCAGACGGTATCCCCGACGGCGTAGAGGCGGGTCGCACCGGACCGATCACCGGCACCAACTGCCCCGGTCTGGCAGTGGACGCAGATCCCAACTCCCTCACGAGCCCCGTCGACGCCGATACCGACGGTGATGGCATCTCTGATGGGCTAGAGGACACCAACCAAAACGGCGCGGTGGACCCCGACGAGTCGAACCCGCGCGCCATCGACAGCGACGGCGATGGCCTCCCCGATAACATCGAGGACGCCAACCAAAACGGCCTGCGCGACCCCGGTGAGCTCAACCCCACCCTGCGCGATAGCGACAGCGACATGATCTCCGATGGCGTCGAGGACGCCAATCGCAACGGAACTTTCGACCCCGGCGAGACGAACCCGCTCGAGGTCGATACCGACGGCGACGGCCTCAATGATGGCGTCGAGGACAGCAACCAAAACGGGGTGCGGGAGACCTATGAGATCGACCCGCGCACCCCGGACACGGACTGCGATGGCCTGTCGGACAGCGATGAGCTCAACGTGACCAATACCTCACCGCTCGTGGCCGATAGCGACGCCGACGGCATCAGCGATGGCGTGGAGCTGGGCGTGACCATGCCCGTGCCGGGCAGCAGCTGCGCCGGGTTTGTGGGCGATGCGAACCCGGGCACCACGACCGACCCCAATAACCCGGACAGTGACGGGGACGGGCTCAACGATGGTGAAGAGGATGTGAACTGGAACGGCGCCATCGACCCCGGTGAGCTGGACCCCAGCAACCGCGATACCGATAACGATGGCGTCAGCGATGGAGACGAGATCCGCGCTGGCTTTGATCCCTTGAATCCCAACGACCCGCCGATGAACCAGGGTCCCGGCATCAACGCGATCTGCGCGGATAACAACCTGCGCGTGGTCGACTTCGACATCGGCGGGACCACCTGGACCCTCGCCAACGAGCAGACCACGACCTATACCCCGGTCACGGTCGGTGCGGCGGGCAGCAACGTGGAAGTGGCGGCCTTCGACAACCCCACGAACGGGCTGAGCGGCTTCATCATGAAGATGCCCTTGGTGGGCGGCTCTGCGGCGGGCTCCGCGGCTCAAAACGCGGGCTTCGAGGCGCGCGTGAGCAGCGGCGCCGGGGCTGAGAGTTTGACGTACAACTTGCGCCTGTCGGGCCGGAACATCACCAGCCACGACGGCTTTCAAAGCGCGGTCTCCAACGTCTACGACATCAACCTGAGCAATGGCGCCAATAACGCGGCCAACCTGCGAAACCGCATGGTGCGCTTGGCCAGTGGCCTGCCCGCCAGCGCCTTCACCGGCCTGCCCGCGAGCACCGGCGGAAATACGACGCAGTATACCTTCGCGTATCAGCTGCTCGTGCGCTCCAACCCCCAAGAGGTGATCGTGGTGGGAGGCTTGTTGCCGCGCGCCACCTTCGATGACCCGGCGAATAACTCCAGCCTGGAGCTGTCCGACCTCACCAATGGCACCTCGTTGGCGCTGGCGGATGCGGCCCGGGACAAGGACTGCGACCCCTTCAACGCGGCTGGGCAGTCTGTGGCGGACTTCATCTGGATGGCGGACATCTCCGGCTCCACGGATGATGACCGCGGGCGCATCACCACGGCGGCAAGCCTGATTGTCAACGCCCTGTCCCAGAACGCGGTGGACTTCCGCATGGGCGTCGTGCCGCACACCGAGCACGACTTCCGTTTGGGCAATGGCAACGGCGGCAACCTGCGCGGCACTGGCTTCGTGCGTGACCCCGGCACCTTCGCCACCTACTTGCTGGATACGACGGGCAATGACGGCCTGGAGGTTGGCCTTCAGGCGACGTTTGACGCCGTGGAGCGGGCTCTGCCCCGGACCGCGGCCGGAGTCGAGAACCCCCGACGCCTGCGCGATGGCGCCACCTTGGCGGTGGTCTACATCTCGGATGAGTACGCTCAGGAGGTCACCTGGACCGGCAACCAGAGCAACCCCTGGGGCTACACCCCGGCGTGCAATACCGGCATTGGCGATGGCTTCGCGAACGCGAATGCCTGCGCGGTGAACTTCAACGCCACCCAGCAGGCCTGCATCGACCAGATCGCGGCGCCCTACGTGAATCAAATCACGAGCAATAATGGCGTCGCCTTTGCGCAGGTCATCGTGCCCAATGTGGCCGCGACCCCCTGCACCGGTTACGCCTGCCCCGGCGGCCAGAACCTCAACGAGCCCGGAGTGGGTTATGTCGAGGTGGTCAACGCCACCCAGGGTGCGTTCTACACGCCCTGCAATAACAACCCGGGCACCGCGCTTCAGGCCATCGTGGACTCGGTGGCGGGTGCCGCCTCGCAGTACCAGCTCACCGGGGACCCCATCTCCAGCACCCTGCGCGTGGGCGTGGCCCGCACCGGCGTGGGTGGCAACGGCATGGTCGACATCGTACCGCGTGATAAGGACGACGGCTTCGATTACGACCCCGTATCGAACTCCATCTTCTTCCGTGGCTTCAGCTATCGGCCCAATGAGAACGACCTCGTCGTCATCAGCTACCGCAACTGGCAGCCGCCCGAGGACCCCTGCGGCCCCTGCGCGGCCGGTCAGCAGTGTGACCCGCAGATCGGCCTGTGCACCTGCACGATGGCCGCCTGCGCGGGCTGCGGGCCGAACGAGATCTGCGACTCGGACTGCAACTGTGTTTGCAATCCGAACGCGGGGGCGAACTGCGGTGCCAACGAAGTTTGGAACCCGACGACATGCGCCTGCGAGTGTGCGCCTGACTGTGGCGGCACCTGCGGTGCGGGCACGGTCTGCAATACAACGAGCTGCGCCTGTGAGTGTGCGCCGGACTGCGGCGGTACCTGCACCGGCAACCTAGAGTGCAACTCTGGGGCCTGTAATTGTCAGTGTCCCAGCGACTGTGGCGGGGCCTGCGGTGGCAATACCATCTGCAATACCTCCACCTGTGATTGCGCCTGTGACCCGAACTGCGACGACCTCTGCGCCGGCAATGCTACCTGCAACCCGGCCAATAACTGCGCCTGTGAGTGCGCAGCGGATTGCGGTGGCTGCCCGGACAATACGGTCTGCAACCAGAACTCTTGTGCTTGTGAGTGTGCGCCGAACTGCGACGACACC
>Ga0193954_1000661_pt1 | contig 19321 bp, 16 predicted proteins | sample BB_5_MG_FD_140340 | JGI IMG/M metagenome (GOLD analysis project Ga0193954, IMG submission 140340) | Microbial mat bacterial communities from the Broadkill River, Lewes, Delaware, United States - BB_5_MG | ecosystem: Environmental > Aquatic > Freshwater > River > Microbial mats | place: USA...
ATTTGTCGGAATTTTTGGTTTTATTGTTGAGATTCTCTTTCGTACGGTTATTTGGGGAGGAGGAAGACGTAGAGACGATAAGACTGACCCTCGTATAATGATTGTTGCCTTGATTATTGCTGTGATTGTGTATTTCTTTTCTGTACTCTTTAAATTCGCTCTGTCACGAAAACGAGAATACTTAGCAGATGCCGGTGCAGTAGAATTAACCAAAGACCCAATGGCAATGGCATCAGCTTTACGAAAGATTTCAAGAAACTACGAAGTAGAAACAAAGAGTGACGACATAAAGTCCATGTTCATTCAACATGGTAAATCCAAAAAGAAAAACCTTTTTTCATCATTCGCCGGATTATTTGCTACTCACCCACCAATAGAAAGAAGAATCAAAATCCTCGAGCAGTTATAAAAAAGCACCTCACACTAAATTTTAGTGATGAGGTGCTTCAAATCAATTTTCAAGAGCGTAATATTATCCTCTAATTGCTTTAATTCCTGGAAGTTCTTTCCCTTCCAAATATTCTAACATTGCCCCACCTCCTGTAGAAACATAGCTTACTTTATCTGCAAGATTAAATTTATTAATTGCTGCAACAGAATCGCCCCCTCCAATTAAAGAGAAAGCTCCTTTCGATGTAGCATCTACAATAGCATTTGCAACCGCCACAGTTCCTGCTTGGAAGTTTTCCATTTCAAACACACCCATAGGTCCATTCCACAAGATTAATCGTGAATTAGAAATAATTTCAGCACATTCTTTCGCTGTTTTAGAACCAACATCCAGTCCCATCCAACCATCAGGAATTTCATCAATAGCAACTTCTTTTCTATTGGCGTTATTATCAAAAGCATCAGCAATAACTGTATCTACTGGGATGTATAAATTTACCCCCTTCGCTTTTGCTTCATTGATAATTCGAGTAGCCATTTCAAGGTAGTCATCTTCAACCAAAGAATTTCCAACCTTTCCTCCGCTTGCCTTAACAAACGTGTATGCCATTCCACCACCAACGATTAGGTTGTCCACTTTATCTAACAAACGTTCTATGATTGTAATTTTTGAAGATACTTTTGCACCACCAACGATTGCCGTCAAAGGCTTTTCAGTACTATTTAATACTTTATCAACACTTTTAATTTCACCTTCAATCAAGAATCCAAACATTTTATCATTTGGAAAAAACTTAGCTACAACCGTTGTGCTGGCATGTGCCCGGTGAGCTGTACCAAAAGCATCATTTACGTACACATCTCCATGCTTGGAAAGAATTTCAGCGAAACTCTCGGTACCTGTAGTTTCTTGCTTGTAGTAACGGACATTTTCCAGCATCATCACTTCACCTGGCTTCAATTCAGAACTCATCTTAAGTGCATCCGCTCCAACACAATCTCCACCAAACTTAATGTCAACGCCCAGAACGTTTGAAGTATGACTTACAATATTTTTTAAAGAAAAACGAGGTTCTGAAGCATCTTTCGGTCGACCTAAATGCGACATAATAACAACACTTCCTCCTTTTCCTAGGATATGTTTAATTGTAGGCATTGCAGCTCTGATTCTTGTGTTATCAGTAACTTCCAATGTATCTTTATCTAATGGAACATTAAAATCAACCCGAATCAGCGCTCTTTTTCCTTTAAAATCGTATGTGTGTATATCTTGCATTTAATGAAGTTTTAAGGATGCAAAGTTAGCAACTTTGTAAAAAGTATAAATCTCTTTTAATTCCATTAACTTTATACCATGTCTGACAATCAAAAAGTCTTCACTTTAAAGCAAGTTGTTTCTTCAATAAGAAAGACGATTGAAGAACGCTATCAACAATTTTATTGGGTTAAAGTTGAAATGCATAAGTTAAATCGATTTGCAAGCGGGCACTGTTTTCCTGAGTTGTTACAAAAGGAAGATGGTAAAATTGTGGCGCAAATAAGTGGGAGTATTTGGAACCATAATTTTGAACGAATCAATAAGCGATTCATTGAAGTTGTTAAGGAGCCCTTAAAAGATGATACGACATTGTTGATGAAGGTAAAAGTGAGTTTCCATGAAACCTACGGCATGAGTTTGCAGATTATGGATATAGATCCAAATTATGCACTAGGAGAATTGCAGCGAGAACGTCAAGAAACACTGAAGAAACTCCAAAAAGAAGGAGTAATAAACTCCAATCAAAATTTGGATTTTCCTTTGCTTCCAAAACGTATAGCAGTAATTTCAGCTGCATCTAGTAAAGGGCTCTCAGATTTTATGCAAGTGATTGAGACGAATAATTGGGGATATAAATTCTTTACAATGCTATTCCCAGCATACCTGCAGGGAGATAATGCTTCGAATTCAATTATTGAACAGCTGAATACCATCAAAAAGGTGCAAAGTCATTTTGATGCTGTCGTAATTGTTCGTGGTGGCGGTGGTGAAGTTGGACTTTCGTGCTACAACGAATACGAATTATGTAAGGCCATTGCTACATTTCCTATTCCGGTTCTAACAGGAATCGGTCACTCAACAAACTTAACTGTGGCGGAAATGATTTCTTTTAGAAATTCGATAACACCCACTGAGCTTGGAGATTTTCTAATTCAAGCATTCCATAATTTTTCTACTCCTGTCAATGACGCCATCAAGAACATAAGAGTTTTGGCAAAAAGTAGTCTAGCCGCAGAACGATCTCAGTTTGGAACAACATCCCAAGCGTTTAGACACTTGACCAAGCAATATTTAACAAATACAAGTCACATCCTTCTTCAAAAAGGGCGATTACTTAAAAATGAGGTCCGTGAAAATCTATATTTCAATCGTAAAAAAGTAAATCGTTTGGAACAGCAATCAGTGAGTTCAAGTAAATATTTACTTCAACGCAAAAAGGACTCGATTAAACGCATACAGGACGGTTTTTCACATGATATTGATCTACTCTTCAGTATCAAATCAAAAGAACTTGAAGGGATGGTTCAATCCATTAAACTGATGGATCCTATTAATGTTCTAAAACGTGGGTACTCGATAACTACAGTTAATGGTAAAACGATCGGCGAAAACAACTCCGTAGAAGTTGGCGATGAAATCATCACAAAAACTAGTACCTTTAAATTAATCTCAACGATAAAGTCAAAAGAAAATGAGTAAAGAAATAAAATACACTGAAGCATTTGAAGAACTACAGCAAATCGTTGCGGACATCGAAGATGGTGAAATTACTGTGGATGAATTAAGTATAAAAGTAAAGCGCGCCTCTGAACTTATTAAAATTTGTAAATCAAAATTGACATCGACAGAAGAAGATGTAAATGAAATATTAAAGGAATTAGAATCAGAGAATTAATGAGCGTGCTTAAATTCATTTTTATTTTATCTTCTATTTTGTGGTTGAATTTTGGGATCACTCAAACGGACAAAACAACCGCAGATATTGAGAATTATATTTTAATTAACAAGCGTGATTCTGCCTTGTTACTTATCAAAGTAACGCCATCAGATGATAGTTATTTTTCATTGCTCAAAAGGTTGGCTGAACAGAACGAAAACTCATATGCGGACCTTTCCTTTTTTATACAACGGATTAATAGTCGCCCAAACATTAACTATGAACGTTTAAATCGATTTATCAAAACAAACGTTCCATTGCCGTTATCAAAAGAAAAAATTAATCTAGATTTTGTTCAGATAAAATGGTATCAAATTACAAACCTTCGTAATGAAACATTTTTAGATGAAGCAAACTCAATTCATGCTGAGTTAGAAAAATATATTGCTCAGTTTAATCCTTCAAATAAAGAGGTTATAAAAGCACAGGTCTTGGCAGACTCTCACCGTGCAGTATTAGCGGTTATTCAAAAAGATTTAGAAGGAGGACTGAAGATTTGCAAACAACTTGAATCGAATTCACGATTATTAAAAGACACTTCATTAATTATACTTTCCCTTTATCATAAATCCGATTTCCTAATGGAGGAAGGAAAGCTCAAAGAATATATTGCGGTTAGTGAAGAATCTTTAAAACTTGAGTATAATAGAAAACAAAAATCCGATTATTTCATTGGTACTATTGTTCATTTAATTGATGCATATGTTTACCAAGGTTCAAATTCTGACCGTGTTAATGAATTATTAGATTTCCTATATAATAATGAAAAAACGAAAGCTCAAAGTTATTCACTCTATGCCAAATACCTAGGAGGTATTGATCTAGAATCAGTTACGGCACAAGTCATTTTTGACAAATTTAAGGTTAAAAATTTGGTTGAATTCTGCGATACTACGTATTCAATGGCTCAAGCAGATAAAATTAACTCTATTGAATTGTACCAAATTACTAGGGAGAATTCGGAAGCTTTGGAAGCTCATCAATTTTACAAAGAGGCGCTCTACTATAAAGATGTTACTACCCAGCTTAGTCAATCTATTTATTCTTCAGAGTTATCTCAAACGCTAGCAAATTATAAGTCCAATGAAATTGTTTCTAAAAAAGATGCTGAAATCCTTCATGAAAAGGAAACTTCAAAACTTTTAGCCATCATTATTGGTCTAGTTGGTGGAGGATTACTTATTGTATTCTTTATGTTTCTTCAAAAACGAAAACAGTCAAATGAATTGTCATTGAGAAATGAAAAAATTAAAGCTCAAAATGAAGCTCTAGAAAGAAAAGAAGCCGAGAAAGCATTGTTATTAAAGGAAGTCCACCACCGTGTAAAAAATAATTTTCAAATCATCACAAGTCTACTCGATATACAAGCTCGTAAGAGTGAAGATGAGCAGTCGAAAGAACGTGCGCTAGAAGGAAAGAATCGTATAAAATCTATGGCATTAATTCATCAAGCATTATATCAAAATGAAGAGCTCGAGATTAATATTGAATCTTATATTAAAACATTAATACAAGAAATATCCAATTCGTATTCGGAAAAAAGTCCTCCAGAAATTTCAATTCACACGGATGAAATGACTCTTGATATTGATACTGCTATTCCCGTCGGATTAATTCTAAATGAATTGGTATCAAATGCATTTAAATACGGATTTGACCCTAAAAACAAGCAGTTAAATATTTCCATGAAAAAAACAAACCAAAGCGGTGTGTTTCAACTCAGTGTTTCAGACAATGGAAAAGGATTACCAGCTGATTTCAGTTTTGAAAAAGCAAATAGTTTAGGACTAAAACTAGTGAAACGATTATCAAAACAATTACACGGTTCAGTTGAATATTCAAATGAGAATGGGTTCACTTGTACCGTGATTTTCAAAGATTCGGAAATGAGATCACGGATAGATTAACCAATTAATCTTCTTTCAATAACCTACTGATATCATAAATTAACGAATCCACTCCTGTTGTTGATGTACCGTCGTAGTAACCTCTAATTCTACGTTGTCTATCCACCAAAACAAAATTGTTCGTATGTATAAAGTCACTCCCCGCATCGCCTAAATTTTCTGCCTCAGCAGGTTTCAATACAAAAAACGACTTACGAGCAAGGCTATATAAATCATCCTTCGAACCCGTCAGGAAATGCCACTGATCATCATTGGCACCATGTTCAGTTGCATAGCGCTTCATTTGTTCAACCGTATCAACCTCTGGATTAACCGTAAAACTTAATATTTTAAGATCTGCCTCTCTGATGTACGCCTTTTGAACACGTTGCATCTGCTTATTCATTATTGGGCAAATCGATCCGCATGTAGTGAAAAAATACTCAGCAACATAAACCTTACCATCCACATCCGCTTGCGTAATTGTTTTACCGTTTTGGTCTTTAAATGAAAAATCGCCTATCGTGTGACCATACCCTTTTCGCTCAAGTAATAATGATTCATCTACCATCTCAGGTTCTAAATCTACCGGATTAATAACCCCTAACTCTTTCTCTTTTGGTTGGATATAATAATACGTTATTGAAACCCCAACAATAATGAAAATCACCAAAAACACAAATCTGTTCATAATACAAAGTTAATCATCAAAAAAGGATTATTACCTTTAGTGATCAAAGAAAAAAAACATGTCAATAAACACAGAATTATTAAAAATAATATGCACTACTCCTGGTGCTCCTGGCTTTGAACAGAAAGTTCGAGAACTTGTAATCAACGAAGTAAAAGACTTGGTAGATGAAGTTGAAGTCGACAATATGGGGAATGTTTATGCTATCAAAAGAGGAACAGGCGATAAGCGTGTAATGATTGGTGCACACATGGATGAAATTGGATTCATTGTTACGCATATCGACGATAATGGTTTTATTCGATTCCATACACTCGGAGGCTTTGATCCTAAAACCTTGACAGCTCAACGAGTAATTATTCATGGAAAGGAAGATGTAATCGGTGTTATGGCTTCTAAACCTATTCACGTTATGTCTCCTGAAGAGCGAAACAAAGTGGCTAAAATAAAAGACTATTTTATTGATACTGGTTTATCGGCTGATGAAGTGAAGGCACTTGTTAATGTTGGAGATTCAATAACGCGTGAACGAGAATTTATTGAATTGGGAAATTGTGTCAATGGAAAATCACTTGATAATCGTTTGGCTGTTTTTATCTTAATTGAAACTTTAAGGGGATTAAAAGACAAGAAAGTACCATATGATATTTATGGGGTATTTACCGTGCAAGAAGAGGTTGGAATTCGTGGAGCAAATGTATCTGCAATGCGTATCAATCCTGACTTCGGGTTTGGATTAGACACAACCATTGCGTTTGATTTGCCTGGAGCAGCGAAGCATGAAATGATTACCGAGTTGGGGGCTGGAACAGCAATAAAAATCATGGATGCTTCTACAATCTGTGATTATAGAATGGTGAAATTCATGAAGCAAACAGCTGACAAACACAATATTAAATGGCAACCAGAAATATTAACTGCTGGTGGTACAGATACTGCTGGAATTCAACGAATGACGGAAGGAGGTTCAATCGCTGGAGCAATTTCTATACCCACGCGTCACCTTCATCAAGTAATTGAAATGGCACATAAAGATGACATTAAAGGTAGTATTGACTTGCTAAGTGCTTGCCTGACTGATATTGCAGATTATAACTGGGAATTTTAGTACATTGTAATCTTAAAAAAATTCATGGCACAGAATGTGCTTAGAAAAAGCAACCAATAATTAAAATATAGAAGAATGATCGATGTTAATGACATTTTAAAGAACGACTCTGTAAAAGGACTTTTAGATAAGTTTGGTGTTTCAGAAGAACAAGCAAAATCTGTAGCAAACCAAGCAGTAGATTCTATTAAAAATAAATATCAAAAAAACCCAAAACAAATGTCGAGTTTGTTATCAGAGAACGATAACACAGACGATGATAATGTAATGGCTAAAGAAGTTGAAGATGACTTCTTAGAAGGTTTAATTAAAAAAGTTGGATTACCAGAAAGTGTTGCTGATCAAGTGAAAGGAGCTCTTCCTGGAATCATGAATACCGTAACAAGTAAATTATCGGCTGAAGGGAAAAACGATGAAGGTGGTATCGCTGGAATGTTAGGTAACCTAACTGATATGTTTGATGGCGACGATAACAACGCTAAAGATGGTAATAAATCAAGTGGCGGTATTGGAGGTTTAATCGGAAAATTTTTCGGTAAATAATTCACATCACCAACTTGAATTAAAACAATATTATAACTTTATAAAGAGGAGAATTTCTCCTCTTTATTTATTTTAGGCTATGTCAAAATTGGAAAAATTTCAGGAACAGATTAATTCTGGCTATACGTATAAAGGAGATTCAATAACGCTAGGAGGTGCAATGCTCGATGGAAAAGCGGTGCCAAATACCCATGTAAAAATCGCGTTGAAAACATTAAACCGTCATGGTTTAATTTCAGGAGCCACAGGTACAGGAAAAACAAAATCACTTCAAGTAATTGCCGAACAATTATCGAAAAAAGGAGTGCCTTCTTTATTGATGGACATCAAGGGTGATTTAAGTGGACTTGCTGCACCAGGTTCTATGAATGGTTTTATTGAAAAGCGTCATGCAGCAATTGGCCTGCCATATGAACCAATGCCATTGCCTGTTGAATTAATGACCTTATCTGATGGTGACGGTGTTAAATTAAAAGCTACCGTTACTGAATTTGGTCCTGTTTTACTTTCCAAAATTTTAGGGCTGAATGATACTCAAAGCAGTGTCATATCTTTGATTTTCGTTTTCTGTGATAGTCAGAAACTTCCTTTAGTCGACCTCAAAGATTTACGTAAGGTTCTGCAATATGTTGTAAACGAAGGAAAAGAAAAAATTACTGAAGAATATGGACAGGTTTCATCTTCGACAGTAAACACTATCATGCGTAAGGTAATTGAGTTAGAACAACAAGGAGCTGAAACTTTTTTCGGTGAACGTTCTTTCGACCCTCAAGATTTATTGCGCAGGGATGAAAACGGAAATGGTATCATTTCTATCGTTCGTCTTATGGACATTCAAAGTAAACCTAAATTGTTCTCGACCTTCATGTTAAGTTTGTTGGCAGAAATATATGGTTCGTTTCCTGAAGAGGGCGATTCTGACAAGCCTAAATTATGCATCTTTATTGATGAAGCTCACCTTGTTTTTGAGGAAGCCTCCTCTGCCTTATTAGATCAATTAGAAGTAATCGTAAAGCTGATTCGTTCTAAAGGGGTAGGTGTGTTCTTCTGTACACAAAACCCAACCGATGTTCCGGATGACATACTCGCACAACTCGGATTAAAAGTACAACATGCGTTAAGAGCATTCACAGAAAAAGATCGTAAAGCGATAAAGAAAGCTGCTGAAAATTATCCAATATCAGAATTCTACACGACTGAAGATTTAATAACTCAACTAGGTATTGGTGAAGCATTGATAACAGGCCTAAACGAAAAAGGTATACCAACACCACTTGCCGCAACCGTCTGTCGTGCCCCATTAACTCGAATGGATATTTTAACTCCAGAAGAAGTTAAAGCACTTGTTTCTAAATCACAAATTGCAAAAAAATACAATGAAGTAATTGATAGCACAACTGCGTATGAAATTCTAACTGGAAAAATTGAAAAAGCGGCAACAGCCGAACATCAGGAGAAACTTCAAGCAGATCAGGATAAAGCAGAAAAGTTAATTCAAGAAAAAACAGATAAAGCCAGAGAGGCTGAATTGGCTGCCTTGAAAAAAGAAGAGGCAAAACGCATCAGAGAGGAGGAACGAGAAATTGCCCGCCTGAAAAAAGAAAAAATTGCCGCAGAGAAAAAAGAGAAAAGAGAACGCGATAAATTATTTAAGGATGTAACTACATCGTTAACTAAAGGACGAAATGGCGGATTAATTGGATCAATTACACGTGGAATTCTTGGTGTTTTCGGAATCAAATAATATGAAGAACTTAGCAATAATAGCACTTTCAGCTTTTACATTTTTTGGGTGTGAACTCGCTGAACAAGACCTAGACAATTTAGACATGGTTGATCACAATCAAACAACTTCAACGACATCACTTGTTTCAGGTAGAGCAGTTGTTTTTTATAATGTTGAAAATCTTTTTGATACTAAAAATGATCCGCGAACTGATGATGATCAGTTTACACCACATGGCGAATACCAATGGGATGAAGATCGATATGAAACAAAGCTTGATCGTATCAGTGATGCGATTAATATGATAGAAGAAAAACCTATTCTTATCGGTCTTTCTGAAATTGAAAACTACAAAGTTCTAGACGATCTTATCGACGAAGATGGAATGGAAGATATCAATTATGGTATCGTTCATTACAATTCACCTGATAGACGCGGTATTGATTGTGCATTATTATATGATCAAGATGCATTCACAGTAATTGAAAAGGAAAAGATCCCTGTGAAGTTATCGTATAACATCGACTTTAAAACCAGAGATATTTTACATGTGTTTGGTGAATTTAAAGGAGGTGTTGAAGCACATATTTTTGTAAATCATTGGTCATCTAGAAGAGAGGGAAAAGAAGAAACCGAACATAAAAGATTGCAAGCAGCAGAAATTTTAAGGGAAAAAATAGACGACATTCTAGCTGATAATCCAGATGCTAATATCATTGTTTTAGGTGATTTTAACGACCATCCAGATGATGATAGCCTGGAAGAAGTATTGCGTGCTAAAGAATCTGGTTTTGCAGACGAAGGAGACCTAATCAACATGCTTTACGATAATCATGCGAATGGTGAAGGTACTTCCGTTTACCAAAGAGAATGGGCTGTTTTAGATCAAATCATTGTTTCACAATCCGTTTATGATCAAAGCGCTGGATTGGGTGTTGTTAAAAGCAACTCTGAAATTTTACGTGAAAACGATTTGATTTACACCTATGCGGACGGTGGACAAAAACCAAGTTCTACTTACGGTGGACGTAAATACTACGGTGGTTATTCGGATCATTTACCAGTTTATATTATTTTAAAATAACAGAAAGATGGGATTGTTAGAGAAGCATAATCCAGAAGGATATTCAAGTTGGGATAAAGGAGAAATTAAAAAAGAAACCGACAAGCTTTTAGATGACGTTTACGAATATTCGAAACGTCTTTATGCCGAGAGCAAACAAAGTGTTCTACTTGTTCTTCAAGGAATGGACGCATCAGGAAAAGATGGTTTAACAAGAACCTTGTTTAAGAAGATTAGTCCTGCTTGGGTGAATGTGCATTCTTTTAAAAAACCAACCGATGAAGAATCTGCACACGATTTTCTTTGGAGAATTCATAAGTGTACTCCTGTTGCCGGTTCTATCACTGTTTTTAATCGATCTCATTATGAAGATATCCTTGTTCCTTCAGTTTATGGATACATTGATGAAGAAACAATTGAAAAACGCTATGAACAAATCAATAATTTCGAAAAACATTTAGAGGCTAATGGTACCAAAATCATTAAATGTTATTTAAATGTTGGATACGACAAACAAGAACAAAAGCTTCTAGAGAGAATCAATACCGCTGAAAAGCACTGGAAACATAGTGATGGTGATTGGGAAACACGTGAACGTTGGGATGACTTTATGAATGTTTATGAAACAATATTTGATAAATGTTCGGATATTCCATGGCACATTATTCCATGTAATCACAATTGGGGTAAGCTTTATACTGCCGCAAGTATTCTTGTTGACACATTAAAAGAAATGGACCCTAAATTTCCGGCAATTGAAAGTGAACGATTCACTCCAGATTATAGTAAGTCTAAATATAGATACTAGATTATTTATCTAAAACCTTCGGGATTCTGAAATAATCGGAATCCTTTTTAGGCGCATTCTTTAGAACCTCCTCTTGAGTAAGTGTTACTTTAGGTTCATCATCACGCAAACGATTTACCTCATTGGTCATGTAAATCAGCGGTTCTACATTCTCTGTGTCCACTTCTTGAAGTTTATCCATAAAATCAACGATACGTTCCAAGTCAACTCGAATTGCATCCTTTTTTTCTCCCTCAAACTCTAATCGAGCAAGGTGTGCGATATGATCTACTGTCTCTTCTGATATTTTCATGATACAACAAAGGTAATACTAATCCTTCAAATTTGGATAATGCTTTTTAATAGGTCCATTAACAATGTCGAAGCACTTTTTTGAAAGTTCATCTTGAGAAAGTGACTTAACCTCTTCGGCAGAGATGAATGGATGGATATATACATGACTTGCACCTGGTCTTGCTGGTCCAAATGTATTTGATGGATCACTGAATAACTTATGATTATTTGTAAATGTCACAGGTACAATAGGAATACGACAACTCTTTGCCAATTGAAAAGCTCCATCTTTGAACTCAACCATTTTTGGTGTGTTGTAGTCGGGAATGCCTCCTTCTGGAAAAATAACTAAAGACCAACCCTTACGAACTTCTTGTTTTGCACGAATTAATGATTTTGCAGCTTTTACTGGGTTTCTTCTAAATACAGGAATATTCAATCGCTTGAAATAAGTCTTGATTAATGGATATTTCAAAATCTCACTTTTACCTAAAAATAAAAAGCGCTCCTGAGGTAATATTGAGGGCATCAAGAAAATATCTAAATATGAAATGTGATTTGCGATTATAATATAGGGCCCTTTGGGCAGCGGGCTCTGCTCTTTTTTAATGACAAAATAGATACAAAAAATACGCACGCACCAACTCCAAGCGACAAAAAATTTAAATGTATGTTTCTTTAACTTGTCTGAAAAGAGTAAGGGAAAAATTAATGGGTAAAATACAATAGCCGTCACAAAAAATACGATTGCAATATGCAATTTCCAGAATAAAGAAAACATAACTGTGACAATTCTCATAGGTCAAAAATAAGAAATTCAAACGTTGACAGTTATGGTTAATGTATATTCATATCAAAATGATTAATTTCGTTTGAAACAATTAATTCATGGCACGCATTTTAACAGGAATTCAAAGTACAGGGACTCCACACTTAGGAAACATTTTGGGCGCAATTGTTCCAGCAATTGAAATGGCAAACAACCCAGAAAATGAATCCTTTTTATTCATTGCAAATTTACACTCTTTAACTCAAATTAAAGACGGAAATTTATTGAGAACCAACACACTTTCAACTGCTGCAACGTGGCTTTCTTTTGGAATTAATCCGGAAAAAACGGTGTTTTACAGACAAAGTGATATTCCAGAAGTGACAGAATTGTCTTGGTATTTATCTTGCTTTTATCCGTATTCTAGACTTGCTCTAGCACATAGTTTTAAAGACAAAGCAGACCGGTTAGAGGATGTGAATGCAGGATTGTTTACCTATCCAATGTTAATGGCGGCAGACATTTTGATTTACGATGCTGAGGTTGTTCCAGTTGGAAAAGATCAATTACAACACCTAGAAATGACCCGTGATGTTGCTGCTCGTTTCAATAATAAGATGGGAGAAACGTTCATACTCCCTCAAGATAATGTACAAGAAGAAACAAAGTTAATTCCTGGTACAGATGGATTTAAAATGAGTAAGTCACGAAACAATTTCATCGATATTTTTCTTCCTGAAAAGAAGTTACGAAAGCAAATCATGGGAATAAAAACCGATTCAAAAGAATTGGAAGAATCGAAAGACCCGGATACGTGTAACTGTTTTGCACTTTATAGTTTACTCGCCAATTCGGAACAAATCGAAATCATGCGTAAAAACTATATCGAAGGAGGCTATGGTTATGGACATGCTAAACAAGCATTATTCGAATTAATCCTTGATAAATTTAAGGTTCAAAGAGAAAAATATAACCATTTAATGAGTCATCCAGAAGAAATTGAAGATGCATTACAAATCGGTGCAAAAAAGGCAAGAATCGTTGCTCAAGAAGTACTCAAAAGAACTAGATCTAAAGTCGGTTATTAATCCGTTAATATATTTTTGAATTTTCTTATCTTTACGTGCTAAACTAAACCTGAACTAATTATGAAATATTTACTACTCATTTCCATCGCTCTGTCAGGGTTCTTTATGACGTCGTGTACAGAAACAGAAACAGATGTAGAAAACTTAGTTGCCATAGGGGGGAAAAAATATGGAGGTGAATTTAAATTCATGTCTTCAGAGAAAATAAACTCACTTATTCCAACCTCTTCTTCAGATCATTATTCTTCTCGAATCGTTTCTCAAATATTTGAGCCATTACTTCGATTGGACCCAACCACTATGAAAGTTACCCCTGCCCTTGCAGAAAGCTTTAGTGTTAGTGATGATGCAACCGTTTATACATTTAAGATAAGAAAAGGTGTATTCTTTCATAATGATGATTGCTTTGGAAATGACGCTCATGAGGTAAATGCTCATGATGCAAAATTCTCATTGGATTTAGCGTGTTCAGGCTTGGATATCAATCATGTGAATTATCTTTTAGTCAATCGTATTCAAGGGGCGAGAGAATTCAATAAAGCAACAAAAACAACATTCGATGCGAAAGGAGTTTCAGGGATTACTGTTGTTGATGATTACACGCTTCAAGTTAAATTGAGTGCTGCATTTTCTGGATTCGAAAACATTATAACACATGCAAGTTTAGGTATATTTCCAAAAGAGGCGTATGATAAGTACGGTAAGGATTTATACAAACATCCTGTAGGTTCAGGACCTTTTGCGCTCGAATCAATGACGGATGACAAAATCACATTAAAACGAAACAACAATTACTGGAAAAAAGATGAGTTTGGAAATCAACTTCCTTTCATGTCTAAGATAATTATGACTTATACTAAAGACAAACGAAGTGAATTACTTGCTTTTAGAGAATCTACTATTGATTTAGTATTAGAAATTCCAGTTGAAGAAATTGAACACATTTTAGGAACGCTTCAAGAAGCTCAAGAAGGAAAAAATGTTAAGCATAAAGTTGAATCTGAAAAGTCACTAAGTATGGCTTACATTGCCATGGCCTGTGAAAGTCCTGAGTTTAGTAATGTAGACGTTCGTAGAGCTTTTAACTTAGCGGTTAATCGCGAGGAAATTATTGACACAAAACTTGAGGGCGAAGGATGGCCAGCAACAAATGGTTTTGTTCCTTCGATGAATAACTACCCAAATGAGAACGTCAAAGGACATGTGTATAATGTAGCTAAAGCACAAGCGTTGATGTCAAAAGCTGGTTATGCAAATGGAAAAGGATTTCCTGCACTTGATTTTTACGTGAATGCCACAGAAGGTTCAGCAGCGCATAAATTATGTCAGGCGATTGCCGACCAATTAAAAACAAATTTGAATGTTGATTTAAACATTAAGCTTTGTACGATGGATGAACGTCAGGATGCTATCGCAAGTGGTGAAGCTAAAATATGGCGCGCTGGTTGGATTGCGGATTATCCAGATCCAGAAAACTTTTTAGCCCTGTTTTATGGAGGTAACATTACACAAGAAAGTAAAGTAAACTTGTTCAAGTTTCAAAGTGAGGAGTTTGATAAGCTTTTTGAAAGTGCTATCTCTGAAGCAAATCCTGAGAAAAGAACAGAACTTCTAGTTAAGTGCGATCAAATCGTTGTAGATGAAGCTGCTTTGATGCCAGTACTTACAGATGATCATATTGTTATGATTAACGCTCGTGTGAGAAACTTTAAAGCAAACTCTATGGAAAGCTTAAATATCACAGAGGTATTCATAAAAGAACCAAGGAAATAAGATTTTATATTTAAAAAGAAAGCCGGATCACTTGATTCGGCTTTTTTATGCGTGTAATACTTCTTTTACTATTTCATATGAGTCAAGAGCTGTAAATCGTGGCATGTGAATCATGAAATAATCCAACATCACCTCTAAAGCTTCTTCTCTTGCAGTCTTGTTTGTTTTTTCGGGTAATTTGTCACCTAACAATAATGAGGCAATTATAGCCACTCCTGAACCTCTTCTTGTGCGTTCTGCATTATTACCGACAAGCTGAAATGTTCCTTCATCTAAGTTGAAAATTTCAAAGCTCTTATTTTCATTCAATGGTTTAAAGCCTAAGATTTCGCTAAAGCCAATTAAAAAGGAAACTGGGAATAATTTTAAATCGCTCGTTGATTCTAATTCTTCAACATACCCCATCAGAAAATCAAAAATTTCTTCATCAGCGTCCCCTTCATGAACACACTTTCGCACAGTTTCAGCCATAAAAAAAGCAATTGCTGATTTAATCGGGTCAAATTGAAAAGTATGTGAAAAGGAATTTTCGACATTTGTTAAGTTTAACAATTCAGCCTCAGGTCTTCCATAATAAGACAATTCTGAAAATGCCATTGGGAAAATACTATGAGCCTTTTTCTTTCCACCTCGAAAGAGAAATTTTCGCAATCCTTTTTCACGCGTATAAAACGTTGTAATTAAACTTGAATCTGAATATGAAATGCGATGTAGAAAAACCCCTTGGTCAGTAAACTTCATGAATCTAGTTAACAACTAATACCTTACCCACTTTTCTACCTTTTCCTTCATTTGCGGCAGTCCAAATTAAATAGACACCAGTAGAAACGCGCTCACCAGTCAATGTTTTTCCATCCCAAGTTGCAGTTCCTCCATTTGATGTTGTTGCATAAACGAGGTTACCTGAAATGTCCGTGATTTTCACATCTGAATTATATCGAATACCTTGAATTGTTATCGGGCCACCGTATTCTGGTCGCGCCGGATTCGGAAAAACAGTTACATTACTATACTCCGTATCTTCATAAGTAGCATCGGTACGATACGACATCATTCCAATATCTGTGATAATAAACATTTCACCCGTATTATGGTCAATTTCAAGGTCTAATACATTGTCAGAAATCAAAGGGGAATTCTCTTCAGTATGTTGTTCAATAATTTCTAAACCATCTGCAGAAAGCAAAATGATTCCACTATTAGAGGTTGCAAACCACTTCCGATTTGCACCATCTACAACGATGTCATTGATATCTGTGTCACCCAAAACATACTCAACATTTCCCTCATACTCCAACTTAATTCGTTGCGCATTGTATTCTCCATAACCAGCGTCAAAAGACCCTTCCGAATTATATAAGACCGCGAAACCATTATCCGTTCCAATCCAAATCTCATTGTCAAAATCCACGGCAATCGCATTGATTTGATTCGAAGGCAATGCCCCAGTATTCTCACCGCTATTTAGCAGTACATATTGATCGTCGCTCGGATCTGATATCGTTCCATTATCATTGTAACCATAAAGGCCAGATCCACGAATAGAAAGCCATTTATTACCGTTATAGTCAATTTCCATATTGTCTGTAAACTTGGACTTTGCAGCAGTACCCAAGTCGAATTCGTACCACAAATTATCCTTTGTCAACACTTTCAGTGGAGCATTTGCGTAACCATTTAAAATCCACAAATTTCCACTTTCATCATAAACAACATCAGAAATCAATGTCATTCCATTTCCCAGACTTGTTTCTTCTAATAATGAATTGGACGTTACAAACGTATCTGTAATTTGGCCGTCAATATTTCCAATCGAAAGCGGAGTAAACGAATATGTTCCTGTGGCAAATTGATCCGTATCTGTTGGATTTATAGACGCCGTTATGAAGTCCCAGATGTTACCATCATTCCAAAGCGTCATGTTGTTTTGATCTTTAAGCGTCCAAGCTTCTTCTTCGAAAACATATAGCCCGGCACGATTAATAGTAGCACTAAGTGCCTTAAGCGCACCTCCATTTACTATGAGTTTCCCATCTTCCCAATCCATGCTAAAGAAATCATTTTTTGGTGGACCTGGAAACATGATTTTATTGTTACTCCCTGCGCTGGCATAGCTTACCAAACCGTGATCATTATCTGCAATCCAATACTGCGAATTACCGTAAGTAATTACATTCGCTTTTACCTGTGCACCAAAGGCATAGGAACCAAAAAACGCATCCATATTAAGGTTTTCATCGTAAATCGTAGTTCCCGGAAAATAATTAACAGCAAGTTTATTTTGAATCATGTTAATCCCGTAAATCTCTGGATCAAACGCTTCGCCAATTTCATTTACTAGAGCAGCAGAAGTTAAAGTAAAAACAGTATCGCCACCGTATCCATCTCCTTTGGCTAAGATAAAAACACGATTATTTACCGCTTCAATTTCTGCATAATAATCATCTGTTGGTAAAGCCGAAACACGAGCATCTAAATTCCACTGCGACGGATCAGCTAACGCTATGTTATTAATGAGCCCTGTATATAACTTATCCTCTGTAAGAGCAAAGACTGTATCATTTCTAAATGCGATATCTAAAATTGATTGATTTCCATTGGTCGGATAATACGTATCGCGCACTTCATTCTTTACGGGGTCAATTTTAACAATTGCAAAACCTGTTGCGATAAACATATGATTATCATATTCTACAATTTTATTGATTCGTTTTGAACCTTGAACTTGCGCTAATTTTATGGCTGGAATATTGGTCACAGTGTTGTTCTTGATTTTATCCAAGTTTCCATTTTCATAGCCAACAAACACGGCATTATTTGAAGTACTATTCCCTAGACAGGTCACGGTGATATCGGACAAACCGTTAACAGCATTCCAAATACTCAACTCATTCGATGAATAACCATATTCGGTTACTCCATTTTCATATGCCGTAAATACCCTATCGGATTTAGCCACAACATCTACGGCTTTATCAGCAGGAATGTGTAATCGCCATTCGCCCATACCAATTTGGGAAATCGCACTTGACGAACAAAAAAGAATAAATATAAGTAGTCGCATTATAGTATATTTCTATGCCTTTAACGGTAAAACCTCTAAATTATTTGATTTAGTTGTAACGACAAACTATTTCATTCAATGTTACCCTTTATTTAGACACAAAACAAAGGGTCGGCCAAAAACTCGACCGACCCTTAGGACACTTTGATTTAACTATTAAAGCTTTTGAACCATTTTTCGATTTGGTACCCCTTCATTTGAAGTAAACACAAACAAGTAGCTTCCTTTAGAGAGAAAATGAAGGTCTATTTCCATCTCCAAATGGTTCACGGGAACTGATTTCAATAATTGACCCGATAGATCAATGATTGACAACTCACCTTTAGAAACACGATTAAACTTAATATTCAATTCATTATTGGCGGGATTCGGGTAAACTTCAAAAGGTTGTACGTCCGAATCGTTTATTCCCGCACTTGGATCTTGAGGTGTATAATTGCAGAAAACATCATTTAATTTATCTACTAATGGTGTTCCTAAAATAATTCCGGAACCAGGTGAAGTTTCGATATAATCTCCAGTAATTTCCCAAATAATTGCACCTCTTAGGTTTTGCTCTACAATATGCTGTGCCTTTAATTCAATTGATTGCTCATTGTCATAAGAAACAAAGGTATTTAGTCCGTTATTTCCTGTTAGATATGGCACTTTAGCAGTTGCGTCCCAGTTATCGGTAAACAAAGATGCGTTTTGTAATATGTTGTAATACAAGGGCGTACCATCATCTAATCCAAAGGTTTGAATGTCTGCAGTACCAGTAGTTGGAACATGTAGACCAGGAGCACCAGTAGTTTTTAAGGACCTACCATAAAACGGGACACCAGCAGTTATTTTATTTGGACTCACGCCATATTGATTCAACAGGCGATCAATCGTTGTAGCTACATTAAAACTTGGATCGCCTTGTGATGGAGCAAAAAGAGGCGCATTGTGATTTGTTTCTGCATCCCACGTTCCAAAGAAGTCGTAACTCATTACGTTAATAATATCCAACAATGGCTCAACAGCATTCCAGTCTACATCGTCCATTTTATCGGCACCAGCGCCAACTGCAGCAGTCAAAAGCATTGTTTTACCAACAGAAACACCATAAGCGTCAATCGCTGTTCTTACATCCTGAAGTAATAATGTAAAATTTTGTATGTCTTGTGGAGTACCACCGTG
>Ga0193954_1000665_pt1 | contig 19282 bp, 21 predicted proteins | sample BB_5_MG_FD_140340 | JGI IMG/M metagenome (GOLD analysis project Ga0193954, IMG submission 140340) | Microbial mat bacterial communities from the Broadkill River, Lewes, Delaware, United States - BB_5_MG | ecosystem: Environmental > Aquatic > Freshwater > River > Microbial mats | place: USA...
CAAAGGCTTGGGAGGTGATAATATGGCTAATCTCTGCCTTCTCAATAGCTGAGATTAGATTGGCATTACCTGCAGTAAAGTTGAGGTTAATGGCTCGTTTGCCTACCATTAATAGAGCCAAATTGACAATCGCCCCAATGCTTGATGAGGGGAGGATAATGGCGATATTTTGCCCCTTAAGCCCTCGTAGATAACGCCCAAAGAGCAGTACAGCCGTAATCAATTTGCCCCCTGTAAGCTTGATACCAATAGCATCAACAATGGCTACCTCTTTTAGGCTCTTTTTGGCACTCTTTATCCACTCAAACTGCAAAGGTTTTAGGGTATCGATATAGCTATCCCACGTCGAGTAGGAGAGTTCTATGATTTTTTGTTTGAGCTGTGCGGTATTGGTAGTAGAGGGCAGAGGTTTGCCAAAGGCGACAATCACATCTCTCTCTTTATCACGCATCTGCTTGTATCCACTCTTAGCTCGTGAGAAGGTAGACCCCCAAAGCCCACGGATATAAAAAGGCACAATGGGGTGTTCTTGCTCTTTCATTATCAATTCAAAACCCTTTTTAAACTCCCCAAGTTGTCCGTTGTAGCTAATATGCCCCTCAGGGAAGAGAGCAACCACCTCACCGTTATTGAGACGTTCTTGGACAGCTTTGATGGCACTTTTACTTGCCCCGTTGGAGATGGCAATCACATCAAAAAACTGCAAAAATCGCTTGAGATACCAGCGATTGTAGATATCACGCGTCATCACAAATTTGATAGCTCGTGGGGAGGCTAGCTGAATCACAAGCCAATCAATCCAACTGATATGGTTTCCAAGTAGCAACACCCCTCCACTTTTGGGCAGATTCTCCACCCCTTGGGTAATGAGTGAGTATTTGGTACGCAGTATTGGAAAGAGCAACATTCGTGTAAAGAGATGGGGAAGTTGTTTGATGGCATAGAGTGAGCCTACCCCCACAATAAATGCCGAGATAACAAAGAGATAGGTGGTCGAAAACCCAATGGTGATAAGCCCAATGGCAGAGGATAAAAAGAGTATCATGGTGATGTTTTCGACAAAATTTTTACCTGCTAGTACCTTACCCATATCTGATGAAGGAGCAAAAAATTGAATGGTAGCATTGAGTGGCACAATAAAGAGCCCACCAAAAAACCCAAAGACAAGGCTTGCTAGATAGAGGCTACTTGTCTCCCGAACGGTAGCAAAGGCAAAGAGAGATAGAGCCAACCCAATAGCAGAGAGGGGAATAAAGCCGTGTTCGATATGCTTTTTGGATGCCACTCCCGCGATGAATGAACCGATAATAAGTCCTATCGAGGATATTGCCAAGATGGATTGGATAATGATGGTGTCATCATCGCCTGTAATGGCTTTGTAGTGAGCAGGAAAGGCGGCAATAACCACCTGAGCCACACCCCAAAAGAGACTAATGGCGATGATGCTAAGCCAGATATTACTGTCACGGGTGAGTTTGGCAAAATTAACACGCAGGTAGTTGAGTTTGAAATATTCACTAATTGTAAAGCTACTGTCGGGGTTTTTGGCTTCCATTTGAGGAAGACGGTACGCCATAAAGGTCTCAAAAAGACTCAAAGCGATTAAAATCAAACCAATAGGAGCAATGGCTTGCAAAATCATATCGGGTGAAGCCACTCCACCATAGAGCGACTCAAAAAGCACCGTAAAGGCGATGGAGCTAAGCAATATAAAGACAATAGTAAGAGCCTGTACAATGGCATTGGCACTCCCTAGATTGTCTATCCCTACTATCTCTTTGATAATCCCATACTTAGCAGGAGAGTAGATGGCACTTTGGGTGGCAAGCAAAAGTGTAGCGATAAAAGCAAAGATAAACCACCCCATAAAGTAGCTAAAAGCAATGAGTGTGGTCAGTCCAATGGCACTCATGGCAGAGTATTTAATCACATGGGTTTTGGAAAATCTATCGCTAAGAAAGCCTGAGGGCGAAAAGAGCAGTACAAAAGGGATAAGGATAAACATATTGATAATGGCACTAAGCACTACCAAGGTATCTCCATCATAGCTCTTAATCAAAATATTTTGAATGGTGATTTTATGGGCAATATCAAGTGTGACATTAAGCACCAAGACCATCAAATAGGCGACAAAGCCTTTGATACGCAGTAGCTCTTTCATGATGTTTCTCCTTTGTACTCGCTTAGTGTGGACATATTGTAGATGTAGGGTTTGAGGATAAGTATCGTATCAAAGAGGCGTTTGATGGTTTTGTTTTTGCTCTTGGAGGTTTTGAGGATATTGTTGGTCATCTCAATTTCGAGTTTTGCAAGCTCTCGTGCCCCAGTGGCGTAGGATTTTAGCAAAGCTCTATCGCTATCAAGGGCTTCGAGGTCGAGAATGATTTGCAATATCTCTTTCTCTTTTTGCGAAAAAAGTCCATCACGGGTATAGAGCAGCCCCTCATCAATATAGCCTTGAAGCCTCTCTTTTGGCAATTTAAACTCCACCACCATCTCATCAAAGGAGTATTTGAGCTGATACTTATTGCCCATAATCAAGTCTACTACTTCAAGAAGGGCTTCGTAGTTAGAGAGATTGTTGGCTTTTTGCACATTAATCACCTCTTTTATTTCACTAATCGAACACTCAAAATTCTTTTGCAGATATTTAATAAACTCCAAAAGTTCCAAGGCTTCTTCGCTATAGAGATGCAAATTGGGTTTGGGTTTTTGTGGCTGGGGTAATAACCCCTCTTTGATATAATACAAAATCGTCGCCTTTGGCACACCGCTTAGTTCTACTAGTCTGTTCATTTTCATGCTCATTGGGTTTCCTTTTTATCATGGGTAGGTTTGGCACTGCCAAACGTCTAAAGCAAGTTAGAGCTTTTAGAGAAGATAGTTTTAACCCAAATAGTTTTTGGAGTTTGAAACTTCTTTAACCTATCAAACACTCTATGACGTTTGGCAGTGCCAAACCTACGAAAGTTATTTTAGAAGTATAGCAATAAAAATAAAAAGTGTCAAGTGGTGCTTTATGCTTTTGTTGGTAGCCCCTGTAGGATTTTTAGGTACAATACAGTAATTAGAGCTAATTACAAAGAGAATAGATTATGTGTGATACTTTCATAGCAATAGGTTTTATATTAGCATTTACTGGAGTTATTTCGGGTATGATATCAAGCTTTGTTGAAGCTAAAGCCCTTAAAGAAATTAAAGAAAAAAATATAAGATTATATAGAAAATTGTATAGAGGATACGATTTTCTATATCCTGATTATGTAATGGGAAGACCTAGTATTAAAATTCAGGCTCGGATTCAAAAAGTTCTGTGTGATAATCGATGGAAAATTTCAGAAATAATTGGAGATAAACAAAAAGATTTCAAAATTTTATATCGATATTTTAAAATATCTCTTTTAGCTTTTTTAATTTTGATAAGCATAGTAATACTCTTCTGTAATCATAAAAAAATACAACATCAATTTGATAATAATAGTTCTTTAATTAAATAGAAGAAAATAAATAATTTGACACCCACCCTCAACAACTGCTGTAATTATGTACAATGCACTCAAAGAGACAAACTATTTTTTGAGTCATTGGAAGAGTTGCTAGTTTGATATATTTTATTATACAAGATATAATACTAATAGAATAAAGCAAGTAAAAGGATTTATTGTGTTGACTTATGGGGTGACGGATATACAAAATAGACCATCTTTAATAAAATCTATCGATATAGCACAAATAATAGATAGAAGAAAGCATATTACATTAGGATATTTTATCTCTTCAAAGTATGATGATCTTATAAAACCATTGATTGAAAAAATAGATAGAGAAGAGAAATTGGCAAAGCTTCATATACTTAAAGCTCATCAAGATTTAGAGTTTACCGAACTTGGAGTGGATGATGGAATTAAATAGAGGGGATATAGTTAATCTTTATCCTAAAAAAGGTGATGAAGTTGGTAAAATTCGACCTGCAGTAATTATTTCAGGTGATGATGAAAACTCTATCTTAGATACGGTGATACTTATGCCACTTTCAACTGATTTGATAGAGGATATGTTGCCATACAGGATGAGAATTGTAGCTAGAGATAAGCTCAAAGAGGACTCGGATATTTTAATCAATCAAATAAGAACGTTATATAAAATTAGAATCAAAGAGAAAATAGCCAAGTTAACAATAAATGAGTATGCATCTGTAATTTCAAATCTTTGTAAAAATTTTTAACTCTATGCTATAATTGCCAAAAAATTAACGAGTAAAAAATGATCGTAGCACGGAATATTCAAGAGTTTAAAGAAGCAAGAGCAAAATTAAAGGGTAGTGTAGGGTTTGTGCCTACCATGGGGGCATTGCATGAGGGGCATATTTCCTTGATGCGTCAAGCCAAAGAGCAAAATGAGGCACTCATTATTTCGATTTTTGTAAACCCTACGCAGTTTTTGGAGGGTGAAGATCTCGATGCCTACCCACGCAAAGAGGCGAGTGATTTAGCCATCTGTGAACGTATTGGGGTGGATATTGTCTTTATGCCTAGTATTGATGTGATGTATGGAGAAGATGAGCTTAAAATTATGGCTCCACTTAAGGCAGGGTATATATTAGAGGGGGCAACACGCCCAGGGCATTTTGATGGGATGTTACAGATTGTAATGAAACTGCTCAATCTCACCCAAGCTACCAAAGCCTACTTTGGCAAAAAAGATGCCCAGCAATTGGCTTTGATTATGAAGATGGTCAATGAGTACTTTATGAGTGTAGAGATTATTCCTTGTGAGATTATTCGTGATAGCAATGGCTTGGCTTTGAGTAGTCGTAATGCTTATTTGAGTGAGTCTCAGATACGCCAAGCATTGCTTCTTTCACGTTCGCTTAATACGGCATCTAACCTTATCAAACAAAATCAACTCAATACCAAAGTGATTAAAGAGCAGATGATCCACACTTTGCAAGGTGTGGATCAAATTGATTATGTTGAGATACTCAATGGCTCTTTTACTCCTATTGATAGCATCCAAAAAGGCGATAGTGTGATTTTAGTCGCAGCTTATGTTGGCACGACACGCTTGATTGATAATTTGTGGCTTTAGTGAATTAGCTCCATTTTCGTTTTTAAGTCTTGGATGATTTGCTCGGTAATATCGGTTTTTTCTCCATTGATAATGACTTTTCCATAGTTGTCATAGATAAACTTACGAGGGATAATAACATCGTATTGTTCTTTGTACTGCTCTTGGATAAATTGACTTAAGAGACCTTTTTTGTTGTTTTTATAGCGGTAGCCACGCATGACTTTTTTGATGGTGGCTCGTTTGCTCTCATAGGCTCGCAGTTGTGTTTGAAGCTCTTGGAGTACAATGCTCTCCTCTTCGACCAAAAACTTTTGCATGGTTTGTTCTATTTTATCATTTAGGTTTTTGAGTGCTTTGAGTGTTTTTGGTGCGGTATCAAGTAGATGAATACTGTAATAAGCCGTTGATTGGGTCACCATGGTACGGTCATAGATAGCGATCTTGGTTTGGGAGTAGAGTGTGGTACTCCCCAAAAAAAAGACAATAGCATAGAGCAATAAACCTAATTTCATAAAAAACTCCTCGTAGGGTAAAAAGATAAAATCATCATATCACAAATAACATGTGAAATGCAAATAAGCTCTATGTTATAATGGCATCAAAAGATACCAAAGGTACAAGTTTGTTAGTTCATATCTGTTGCTCTGTTGATAGTCACTACTTTTTGCAAAAACTTCAAAACGATTTTCCTGATGAAAGATTAATCGGGTTTTTTTACGATCCCAATATTCACCCTTACAGTGAGTATTATCTGCGTTTGCTTGATGTTAAGCGAAGTTGTGCGATGTTAGGGATTGAGCTAATTGAAGGTGCGTACGATACTCAGGGGTGGCTCAAAGCCGTTAAGGGGCTTGAACATGAACCTGAAAAAGGGATACGTTGTAAGGTCTGTTTTGATAATCGTTTTGAAGTCTCTGCCAAAGAGGCATCGAGAAGGGGTGAGAAGCTCTTTACCTCCACACTGCTTACCAGCCCCAAAAAGTCACTCACGCAGCTCAAAAATGCAGGAGATGAAGTCGCCTTTAAATATGGGGTGGAGTTTATCGCTCCTAATTACCGCAAGGCATCAGGGACACAAGAGCAAAACATACTGGCAAAGAGCGATAAGCTTTATCGTCAAGACTACTGTGGGTGTCTCTATGGACTGCGTGATCAACGTGAGCATCAAAACAAGCTTATGGATGAGCTTATCGTACCTATCTCCAATCAGGTTCTTCCTGATTCTCTTGAAGCCAAGATTGCTCTCTATGAGCAGAGACTAGAGCTAGAGAAACAAGGTCGTGAGTATCAGATTATCAAACAGAGGTTTCTTAATTACCGTCTGCTTTATGGTTATGTCAAGATAAAAAAGCAGATTATCCCTTCTTATTTTTTGCCCTACTCAACCATTCGTGGAGATTATTCTCGTGGTAAAATTGAGTATGCTATGGATGAGGTACACTATTTTAACCGTGATGAGGTGAAGTTTATCACTTTAGAATACTATAATGCTCTAGCTAATCGTAACTATGCCTCCATTACGGAACTTCTCTATCATCCACCAAGCTTTGAAGAGGAGTTAGAACTTCGTTATCAGATTGCTAAGACTCCTTATGATTTGGGTGCTATAATAGTACTTGAAGAGGTTTCAAATGTGAAGTTGGAGATTTTTTGTCAATCAAAAACATATAGCGATATTAAAGAGATATTAATAGAGGTCTAAGTATGGAGTATGAACGCGTTTTAACTATTTTATACGTTGAAGATAATGATAGTGTACGCGAGGGCTATGGGGTGGCCCTTAGTCGCTTGTCCCAAGCACTCTTTTTGGCCAAAAATGGTCAAGAGGGATTGGAGCTTTATAAGCAATATCAACCTGATCTTGTGATTAGTGATATTAATATGCCCATTATGAATGGTATTGATATGGTAAGAGCCATCAAAGCGTTTGATGCTAGGGCAAAAGTAGTTTTTACAACAGCACACAGTGAAAGTAGTTATCTTATTGAGGCGATTAATCTGCAAGTAGATGGTTATCTTATCAAGCCAATACCTAAAAAATCTCTCTTTGCTCTGTTAGAAAAGATCACCAATATTATCAAGATTGAAAAAGAGAACTTAGCACAAAAAGAGATTTTGCAAAATATTATTGATTCTAAGAGTAGTAAATCCATTGTTTTGGGCATGGATTGTGAAATTTTATTTGCCAACAGAGGGTTTTTATCTTTTTTTGATCTGCGTAGTATTGAGGAGTTTAATACAAAATTTGGCTCTATTATGGATATTTTTGAGAATGATGTTGCCTTTTTACAAAAAGACACTATGCGTTCAAGTGTGAATGAGCAAAACAGTCTCTACCGCTTTTTGGAATCCATTGATGATTTGGAACGTGTGGCAATTATCAAAGATGCTTACGGTATGGCAAAATCTTTTTATATTAATCAGTCTCAAATCAATGAGAGTACTTTTGTCTTACATTTAACCGATATTACTAAGCTTGCACAAGATAGAGAACTGAGCATCCAAAAAGCTTATACGGATGGCTTAACAGGGATTTATAACCGTAATAAATTTGAAGAGGTACTCAAATATGAGCTCTCCAAAGTCAAACGCCATGATCATGATATCTCTATAGCCTTGTTTGATATTGATCACTTCAAAGCTTTTAACGATACCTTTGGGCACCTTGTCGGAGATGAGGTACTCATTGCCATTGCTTATGATATTGACAAACACATTCGTGATACTGATCTTTTTGCACGTTGGGGTGGTGAAGAGTTTGTGGTACTGCTCAACGATACGACTTTTGATCAAGCTATGGAGATATCCAATCGCTTTAGAGAATTGATTGCCAATATCCAACATAAACAAGCTGAAGGAATTAGTGCAAGTTTTGGTGTCACACAGATCAATCCCAAAGATACAATTGACGCTATCTTTAAACGTGCGGATGATGCGATGTATCAAGCCAAGCAGTCTGGACGTAACTGTGTTAAAGGCATTCTGTGATCTACAAGCAATTGCAACATATTGCCCTAATGACCTTCTCTTTAATGGCTTTGATACTTTTTGTCAATGATGCATCGTATTATCTTTTTTTGATTGTTGCTATTTTGATCTATATTGTCTACAAAGAGTTTCTCTATCAAGATCTTTTGAGTTATACCAAAGAGCTTGAGACAAAAGTGATGCACAAAACCCAAGAGCAGAAAAACCTATTGACCCTTTTTGATAAGGGGAATATTACCCTCTTTAAGTGGCGAAACGATGCACAGTGGAGTGTGGAGTATGTCTCCAAGAACTGTTTGGACTTAACAGGCTACAGTGTGGATGAGTTTATCGAAGGGAAGGTACTTTATGCGTCGCTTATCGAATCTAGTGATATAGGTAGAGTCACGCAGGAGGTAGGGGAGGGTATTGCACAACATTTAAACTTTTTTGTGCATCAACCCTACCGTATTGTGACAAAAGAGGGCAAAGAAAAATGGCTCTACGATGCAACTGCCATTGTGAAAAATAGGCAAAGAGAAATCACTCATTTTTTTGGATACATTATTGATATTACCCAGATGAAACTCCAAGAACTTGAATTCCAAAAATCTAAAAATGATCTTATTTTGGCACAAAAACATGCCAATATTGGCAGTTATCGTCTTAATTTACTCGACCATTCCATTGAATGGTCAGGGCAACACTATGTGATTTTGCGTAAAGACCCCAAAAACTATCAGCCAAATCTACACGATTTTATGGTTCATATTGAGCCTAAAGATAGGTCAAAAGTCAAAGAATCCATTGCATATACGGTAGATACCCTTGAAGATAGCAGTGTGGAATACCGTATTAATTTTGCCAAAGGGGAAAGCATTTATGTCTATTTTACATTGCATATTGATGAGCTTGATAGAGAAGGCAAGGCAAAAAGTCTCACAGGGACAATTCAAGACATCACTGCGACCAAAAGGCTAGAGATAGAGTTGCAACAGCTCAATGCAAACTTACAAAATGAAGTGAAAAAAAAGACTCAAGAGGGTATTGCCAAAGATCAACTCTTGCAAGAACAGCTCAAACTTGTCGCCATGGGAGAGATGGTAGGAGCCATTGCCCATCAGTGGAGACAACCGCTTAATTCACTTAATATTCATATTGAAAACCTTGATGATGATTTTGATGAGGGTCTAATTGATAAAATGTTTATCGAAAATTTTATTGCACAGCAATCCAAGACCATAGAGTTTATGAGTAAAACCATTGATGACTTTAGAAACTTTTTTCGTGTTGATAAAGTCAAAAAGTCTTTTTGGATCAAAGAAGCAATTAAACATACGGTATCCTTGCAACAAGCACAACTAGATGAATATGGCATTGCCTTAAGTATTGAAGGGGATGATTTTCAAATCACCACAATTGAGAGTGAGTTTCAACAAACTCTACTCAATATTATCTCCAATGCCAAAGATGCAATTGTCGCCCAAGAAAAACGAGAGGGAAAGATTCATATTCAACTCTCTCCCAAACAAATCGAAGTTTCTGATAATGGTGGCGGTATCCCCCAAGAGATTTTGAGTCGGATATTTGAACCCTATTATACCACCAAAGAACAGGGCAAAGGGACAGGTATTGGACTCTATATGTCTAAAATGATTGTTGAAAAGAATCTCAAAGGTAAATTAAGTGTGCAAAATATTGAAGATGGAGCAAAATTTAGCATTGATCTCAATGAACGTTGATCAAACACTCTATTTTTGTTATATCTAATCAGCCAATATACAATAGCTTTTTGCTAATATTTTAGATTACAATTATAAACAAAAGGATACAAATGCACTTAGATGTTACTGCTGAGATGTTACTTTCAGAACTAGGATACAGTAAAACGGAGACAACAATTTCGCAGATGCAAGAGATTATCGATAATACACGAGGGTTTGATAAATTTGCCAAACATATCATCTCTCTTAATGAAAACCTCAAACATATGAAAGCCTATATCGCTATTTCAAATTCACTCAACTACCTCAAAATAAAATGTGATGATAATGATGCTCCTGAGATACTCGCAGAGTTTCACGATGCGGTAAATCACTGGAGTACCAAATACCATGTAGAAGTACAAAAGGTTAAGAAAAAAGAGGTCTATTATATTATTGGCTATCACTAGAAAGTGATATTGTCATCAGCAACTTCCTCTTCACTACTGTCGCCATTGTAGATAAAAAGCTCTTCATCTTCAATATCGACTTTGGGTTGAGTGAGGCGTCTATTTTTCTCTTTGAGAAATTTATAGATTGTGATGATCTCTTTGTTAAGCAGATAATATCTTGGCATAATTTCATGGGTTCTATTGAGTGCTTGATGAAACTTTTTAAGTGAGAGGTCTCGAATATCTGAGCCTTTGAATATCTGCTCTTTGCCATTATCATCTTTTGATTTGGCGATGATCTTACCCTCTCCAAAATTCCCATGACAACTCACACAGCTAATACCCCTAGGATTATTATAAAGCATCTGACCATACTCATATTCTGAGATAAAATCATCTTTGGCAAGTAAAACCAATGGCAAGAGAGCGAGTAGTAGAATATTTTTCATCGTATAGAAACCTGATTTTTTGTGATATCATAGCATAATCTATCTAAGGGGCTAACTCTTCATTGTTTGCTTTAAAAACCAAGTATTCCAGTTGGATTAGATTTTATTTAAAGTATTTTGTTCAAATTTTATAAATATCTCTTCTATTGTAAGATATTGATGTTTTGCAGTATAGAGAGTTATCTCTTGATTTGTTAATGATTGAGATATATCTTCTTTATCACTATAGGTAATTGTTGCATCAACACCTAAAGATTTTAAAAATTCTACACTTTTGTCTTGAAGCTTATTACTGACAACGTTAAATGCACCTGTTTCTTGGTCAAGTAGTGCAAAATAAGGAACACTTTCGTATTTATCCGAAAGGGTTGTTGCATCTTGTCGATTAATGGGTATGGCTAGCATTTTATCTCCTAATATGAATAGTTTGTATTCAATAATAATACATTATTTAAATCACTTATTAGACATATTGTTGTATAAATAGTAATCAATTAAACTTATTTTTTCAAAAAGGTATTTTATGTTTCCATGGACAGCAATATCTCTTTTGATGTTTTTTTTGTTAGGTTGCCAAAATAAACATCAAGATAAAGAAATTAACCAAACTAAATCTTCTTCTTATAAATTAGAGCAAAAAGCACCTATTATGATAGAAGAGGGATTAGCCTCCTATTATGCCAATAAATTTCATGGCAAACCCACAGCTAGTGGAGAGTTATACGATAAAGAAGGCTTAAGTGCGGCTCATAAAACTTTACCTTTTGGTACGATGGTGAAAGTCACACGCATTGATAATGGTAACAATGTGATGGTGCGGATTAATGACCGTATGCCTAAAAGCAATAAACGCTCCATTGATCTCTCTTTCAAAGCAGCTCAAGAGATTGACTTGATATACGTTGGCATTGGCAAGGTAAGCCTCGAGATACTATCCAAGTAAAAAACAGCTATAATGGCATAAAAAAACGGAGTTTTATGAGTTTTCAAAATTTAACCCAAGAACAAAAAGAGGCACTCTCCAAAGAGGTGTTGGAAATTGCAATGAATATGGGTGGTAAAAACCCTTTTTTACAGATGATAGAGGATATCAAAGAGTCTAAAGAACATCCACTTACCAACAAAAAACAGTTTTTTCACAGCAGTGAAGGCAAGATAGAGTGGAATAAATTTATTTACAAAGCCACCTTTGATGCCTTGCTGGGTCTCATTCGTAAAGAGGAAAAAGAGGGAGATATTTTAAAAGACTTCTCTGATAAAGAGCGTAAAAAGGCACTCAACACACTCAAAACACTAAGCCCTATCAAAATTACCATCACTCCACAGGAGGGAGAAGCATTTGAGTGTAAAATTGTTGAGCAAATTGCTTCAAACTCTACACAAACATCTTTGCTTTTTAAAATACTCTTCTTTTACAATATAGACTTTGTCAAAAAGATACTAAATGGCGATGTTTAGATAAGTTATTTCATTATGCTGTTTGTTTAGATTTGGTATTATTCTAATAAATATAAAATTCATAAAAATTAAATAATAAATAGAAGAGAAGTATGTCAAAAGAGGATTTTTTAAAAGCAGTGATAGCTGAGGATGTGGGTAGAGGTGATCTTTTTGCACGCGTAGTGCAACCAACACAAGCAAAAGCACGTATCGTCGCCAAGAGTGATGGTGTATTGGCAGGTAGAGCGTATGTAGAGGCATTAGAGAGTCTCTATACTATTAAGTTTGATTGGCAGTTCCAAGATACGCAGAGCTTTAGCAAAGGGGATGATCTGCTCTATTTGGAGGGGGTCAATACCACCTTGCTCTCACTTGAACGTACCATCTTAAACATTCTCCATCACGCTTCATCCATAGCAACGCTCACGCACGCTTATGTCGATGCCATTGGGGATATGCCTGTCAAGTTGCTCGATACCCGTAAGACGCGTCCACTCTTGCGAGAGTTTGAAAAATACGCCGTGCGTTGCGGTGGGGGGATTAATCACCGTTTTGGGCTTGATGATAGCTTGATGCTCAAAGATACCCATCTTAAAACCATTGATGATTTAGAAGCATTTATGGCACATGCCCGTAAACAGATCCCTTTTACCTCCAAGATAGAGATTGAGTGTGAAAACTTTGCAATGGTCAAAGAGGCGTGTAGGGTAGGAGCGGATATTATCATGTGTGACAATATGAGCCTTGAAGCGATGTCTGAAGTGGTCGCTTATCGTAATGAACACTATCCTCATATCTTGTTGGAAGCTAGTGGGAATATCACCCTTGATACCATTGCCCAAGTCGCTACGACGGGAGTGGATGCCATTAGTACGGGGGCTACCGTCCATCAATCAACTTGGATTGATCTATCCATGAGGGTTATGGATGCATAAAGCACACGATGCCTTTAAATCTCTTGTAGAAGAGTACTCCCATATTAGCATTATTACCCATATTAATCCTGACGCCGATACCATTGGTACGGCTTTGGGTGTGGCAGGAGTGCTTAAAAAATATGGTAAAAAGGTTGAGGTGGTTAATGTCTCCAAAGAACTTCCTAAGCGTGTTGATTTTTTGGAAGGGTACGCTAAAATCAAACCCAAAATTGGCTATAAAGATTCGCTCCTTATCGCTTGTGACTGTGGGGATATTGGGCAACTTGGATTGGATGTTGAGGGCAAAGTGCTTGTCAATATCGACCACCATGTGAGCAATAGTAATTTTGGGACACTCAATATTGTCAATCCTACAGCTGTATCAGCATCCCAGACTGTTTTTGAACTCTTTAGAGGAAGCAGTGATTTTGTGATGGATAAGCAAAGTGCTACCGCACTCTACACTGCCTTGCTCAGTGATACCAAGAATTTCACCACCAATAATGTCACCCAAGAGAGCTTTGAAGTGGTCAATGGATTACTGGAGTATGGGGTAGAACATACAGAGGTATCACAAAACCTCAACCGACGCAACTCCTTAGCCTCTTTACGTATTACTGCTTTGGCATTAAGCTCCTTTGCTTTGCATTTGAATGCACAAGTAGGGGTAATTGTTGTACGTCAAGAGGATATAGAGACAAGTGGAGCCACGCTTATGGATATGCAAGAGCTTTCACACTACAGTGACTCATTAGCCACCACTGTTATGGGCGTGATGATTGTAGAGCTTGAAGAGGTCTACAAAGTATCTCTTCGATCCAAACACAGTTGTTACGATGTCTCCAAAATTGCCATGAGCTTGGGTGGAGGAGGACACAAAAGTGCCGCAGGATGCAAAGTCTCCAAAACCCGCTACACACAAGAAGAACTTTTAGAAGAACTCTTAAAAAAATTAGAACCATTATTAGAAGGAGAAAAAATTTGAACAATATAAATAGAAACAAACCGATGTTTAATAATCAAAAAAGCAGTGGAGGGTTGTGGAAATTCATCCTCTTTTTATTGCTTCTTGGAGGGGCGGGCGGTTATGTTTATACTTCTGAGCAATTTGAACGCATCGCACCTACTATCTCGATGGATAACTCCATCTTTTGGAATAAAAAAGATAAACTCAAAATCAACATTAGTGATAATGCTTTGCTCAAAGAGTATCAAGTCATTGTTAATGATGGCAAAAACCAATTTGAGCTTGCCAAAGAGAGTTTGGCTGAAGATAGCAACAGCAAAAAACTAGAGATTCTTTTTCCTTCTAATCTCCCAATTAAAAAAGAGATTAAGGCACTCGAAATTATCGTTAAAGCCAGTGATAAAAGTTTGTGGAACTTCTTTGCAGGTAACGCAACTACGCAAAAATTTACTTTTAAAATTGATACCAAAAAACCCAAAGTTAAAATTATCTCTCACTCCTACAGTATTACCAAAGGGGGGAGTGCCTTGGTGATTTTTAAAGCCAGTGATGAGAACCTCAAAGAACTTTACATCGATACAAGCAAACATAAATTTAGAGTCCAGCCTTATAAAAAGCGTGGTCATTTTGTCTCACTCATTGCATGGAGTTTTAATCAAGATGATTTTGCCCCTACCATTATCGCCGTTGACCGCGCAGGTAATATGCGTAAACGTAAAATTCCCATCTATCTTAAAGAGAAGCAGTACAAAGTCTCGTATATTAAAGCCAGTGACAAATTTATCGATGGTAAAATTTCTGATTTGGCAGCAGATGATAGTGCTTATGATAATGTGGAAGATAGATTGGGCAAACTCAAAGCCATCAATGAAAATATGCGTATTGCCAATGAAGATTTGATTCATAAACTCTCTACGACACTCTCAAATGAACCACTCAAAAAATGGAAAATCAAAAAATTTTATCCTCTTAAAAATGCAGCAGTGGTAGCTACTTTTGGGGATGAGCGACACTACTACTACAAAGATAAATCCAATGAGGTCTCTCTTTCGTATCATGTCGGTATGGACTTGGCAAGTACCAAGCATGCCCCTATTATCGCTTCTAATGCTGGGAAAGTGGTCTACTCTGCCTACAATGGAATCTATGGAAAGATGCCCCTTATTGATCATGGCTTAGGACTCTTTACGCTCTATGGTCACTGTTCCTCTTTGCTTGTTGAAGAGGGTGAAGAGGTCAAAGCAGGAGCCAAAATTGCCCAGACGGGTAAAAGTGGATTGGCTCTAGGGGATCATCTACACTTTGGTATCTTGGTACAAGGGGTTGAAGTACGCATCGCTGAGTGGATGGATCAAAACTGGATCAAGATTAATATTGATAATATTTTTAAAGAGGCAGATAGCACAATATCAACACAATGATTAAAAAACCAAAATGGCTAAAACCCCTCTCTTGCTACCATCCCAAGCTTTTGGGTTTGGCAATCGCTCTCAAACAAGGAGAGCGAAAATTTACTATGCTCTTTGATGGGCATCACTATAGTTACCGCAAAAACTCTACCCCTCTACCTTACCGTATTAAAAAGCATAAAAGTATCCTATTACGTAAATTGGGGAAAAGTGAAATGTATATGCAACACAATAAGGTTGAAAATCTTAAACTTGTTGTCCAAGCACTCAATGGTGTCATTATCAAACCTAATGAAGTATTTTCATATTTTAAGCTCCTTGGCAAACCCACTGCCAAAAGAGGGTTTAAAGAGGGAATGGAGCTATCCCATGGAGAGGTCAAACCTGCCATTGCAGGAGGAATATGCCAATCTTCCAATCTTATCTATTGGATGGCACTGCATACGCCACTTGAAGTAATTGAGCGTCATCATCACAGTTTTGATCCTTTTCCCGATGAGGGACGGGTCTTGCCGTTTGCTAGTGGGGCAACGGTGATGTATAACTATTTGGATTTACAACTCAAAAACAACACCCCTCACAATATCCAACTGCTCTTATCTATGGATGAGAAGTTTTTGCATGGGGAGTTTCGAGTAGATGGGGAACTCAAAGAGAGTTATAAAGTCTATGAATCCAATCACTATTTTGAAAAGATTGAGGATAGATACTATCGTAATAATGAACTCCATCGTAGAGTCATTGACAAAAATACAGGAAATACGCTCAAAAAAGAGTTTATTGTACGCAACTATAGCCAAGTAAAATATACCCCAAGCCCCAAAAAATTTGCATCCTTGCAGAGTTGCCCAAGCTTGCAATAGAGCATTTTCTTTACAATCAAGAATTAATCTGCTACAATCTATTTATCTTAAATTCAAGGAATTGTAATGAAAAAACTTTTACTTATATTGGTGGCACTGAGCACATCAATCTTTGCTATGAGTGACCCAGCAGGTGATCCCAAAGAAGTGAAAAAACCAATGATGATGAAGATGTTTCAAAGTGTTGATCCATCTAAAGCTCAAATATTGCAAGATGGCAAAAACAAAATGTTCTGTCCTCTTTGTGGTATGACACTTCCTATGTTTTATAAAACCAATCACGCAGCAACGCATAAAGGGCATACCAAACAGTACTGTTCTATTCATTGTCTTGCCAATGATAAATTAAGTAACAAAGCCCAGCTAAGTGACATTAAAGTTGTGGATGGTACAAGCCTGAAATTTATCGATGCCACCAAAGCCTTTTATGTAGTAGGCTCAAGCAAAAAAGGAACCATGAGTATGCTCAGTAAATATGCCTTTGGAACCAAAGAGGCTGCAGATACCTTTGCCAAAGAGTTTGGAGGAGAGGTCAAAAACTTCCAAGAGACACTCAAAATTGCAACTGATGGATTGGAAAAAACCAATGAGATGATCCAAAATAAACGGATGATGGCTGCCAAGCATGGTGCCAAAACATATGAAAAGTTTTGTAAAGAGACCAATGAAAAATTCGCTTCAATTGCTGATGCAAAAGCTTATATCACTGAAAATAAACTTTGTGGTGACATCAAAGGTAAAAAACTCCAAGCCATTGCAATTTATCTTAGCTCACGAAAATAATCTTTTTTCTTAGTACCAAAGCAGAAGCTTTGGTCGAATACTATAAGAATATAAGCTATGTAGAGGCTTTTAAAGTTTATGCAGTCTCTGGATCTCAGATAGATAGGCACGAATCCCCTCTTCTAAGCCAAATTGTGGCTCGTATCCCAAATTAGTTTTGCTTGTGTCGATATTGGCTTGAGTAAAGAACTGATAGGCTCCAATATAGGGATTGGGGATATACTCTTTGCCATTGTCAATTCCTAGTTCACCTTGCAAAATTGTCACAATATCTTCAAAGCTTCGGGCTTTGCCTGTACCGACATTATAGATGCCACTCTTTTTGGGTTTACATGCTAAGATATTGGCTTGAATCACATCCTCAATATAGATAAAATCTCGTAGTATTTTATCGCTTCCCTCAAATAGTCGGGGTGTTTTACCCTCCAATACCTGATGGCCAAACTGTAGTACCATCGATGCGGTGGTGTTTTTGTGTATCTCTCGCTCGCCATAGACATTGAAGTATCTCAATCCCACAATGGATATATCGACTCCTTTATTGATATAGTGATTGGTAATATTGTCCATCATTACTTTGGAAAAACCATAGACATTATTGGGAGACTCGTACCCTACTTCAAAGCACTTACTATCGCCATACGTTGCAGCTGACGAGGCATAGACCATATTGGCATCGTGTGCAATGGCAATTTTAAGCAAGTTTTCATAGGCATTGACATTGGTTTTGATCATCAAATCTTGCTCTTTTGCAGTGGTATCCGAGATGGCGGCTTGATGGAAGATATAATTAAAGGTGTAATTTTCTTCCAGTGATTGCAGTGCCTCTTGGTCATTAATATCCCCACTGATCACAATGCCATCAAAGCCTAGTAGGTTGCGAAAGTCTCCAAAACTTTTGAGATTGCCATTACTCAGTGTCTCACCCGAGCGAAAGCTATCAAAAATGACTACCGTTGCTTTAGGATAGTGCTTTTGAAAATAAAAAGCTAAGTTGGAGCCAATAAAACCCGCTCCTCCTGTGATAAGAATGGTCTTTGTATTAAAATCTATATCATTGTATTGCACTCTATATCTCCTCTATTTTGGCTAAATATTGTTTAAGCTCTTGGGTAATTTTGCCATTGGTCGCCACCATAAGCTTATCCCCAATGCCATGATCTACCTCTCCACCTGCCTCTTGAACGATCAATATCCCTCCTGCTACGTCCCATGGCTTAAGGTCAATCTCATAAAAGGCATCAATTTTACCTTGGGCAAGATAGCATAAATCCAAAGCCGCTGCCCCAAGACGGCGAATATCACGAATATTGGGCAATATATTTGCCATAGTCTCAATCACCCAATGATACTCAACGCCCTTTTTTACCTTAGCATAAGGAAAGCCTGTAGCAATGAGTGATTGTTGCAGTGATGTCTGCATGGAGACAGAGATTTGTTTCTCATTAAGATAGGCGCCCTCTCCCTTCACTGCCCAAAAGAGTTCATTAAGCAGTGGATTGTAGACCACTGCCATTTGCGGAGTATTATCTTCCCAAACTCCAATAGAGAGTGCAACATGAGGGATACCGTGTACAAAGTTGGTCGTCCCATCAATGGGGTCGATATAGATGGCTTTGGGGTAGATATACTCTCCACTATGCGACTCTTCGCCAATGAGTGTGTACTCTGTAAAATGCTTTTGCAACTCTCCCATCACAAATTTTTCAACAGCAACATCATACTGTGTCACAATATCCACGGTTCCTTTAAAATGCAACTCTTTAGAAGCTTTGAACCCCTCTTGAATCATCTCACCTGCTTGCAAGGCAATATCTTTTAAAATCTCTATTTTCTCTTTTTGCATCAAATTTTAGCCTTTTGTAATCTTCTAACCATTGTATCAACTGATAGCTTTTTCATGGGTTAAGATGGTATAATTTTGATTATTTTTAGAGGATGATTCAATGAAACAAAACGCCTACGCCAAAGTCAATATATTTCTTAAAATCACAGGACACAAAGAGGGCTACCATACCTTGCTCTCACGCTTTATGAAAGTGGGCAATCTCTATGACACGATTGAGTTTGTGCCTGCAACGTGCCGTGAATTTACCATTGAAGGGTGTGGAGATATTGATATAAAGAACAACACCATCTACAAAGCTTTTGTTGCACTTAATGAACATACAGGGGATTTGGATATTTTGGAGTATTTTTACAAACATAAAGTTGTTGTAACCAAAAATATCCCTTCCCAAGCAGGACTTGGCGGAGGCAGTA
>Ga0193954_1000669_pt1 | contig 19216 bp, 18 predicted proteins | sample BB_5_MG_FD_140340 | JGI IMG/M metagenome (GOLD analysis project Ga0193954, IMG submission 140340) | Microbial mat bacterial communities from the Broadkill River, Lewes, Delaware, United States - BB_5_MG | ecosystem: Environmental > Aquatic > Freshwater > River > Microbial mats | place: USA...
CCTAGTGATATTATAATCAGCAATGGAGCTAAGCAGTCGCTATTTAATCTAACTCAAGCTACTCTAAATCATGGTGATGAGGTGATTATACCTGCTCCATACTGGGTGACATACCCTGAGCTTGTGATATATGCAGGAGCTACTCCTGTAATCATAGATACAGATGAGATAGGTGGATTCAAAATCACAGCAGACCAGCTAAAAAAAGCTATCACACCCAAGACAAAGATACTAATACTAACATCTCCATCTAACCCTACAGGGTGTGTATATTCCAAAGAGGAGTTAGAGTCACTAGCCGTGGTACTAGAGGGTACAGATATTATAGTAGCCTCTGATGAGATGTATGAGAAGCTCGTATATGATACAGAGTTTGTAGCCGCTGCTAGTATCAGTGATGATATGTTCCAAAGAACTGTTACCATCAATGGTCTTAGTAAATCCGTAGCGATGACAGGTTGGCGTTTTGGATATTTAGCAACTCCAAACAAAGCACTAATAAAAGCGATGAACGATTTGCAAGGACAAAGCACCTCAAACATCAACTCAATCACACAAAAAGCAGCTATACCTGCACTTTTGGGTGAGGTGGATGATGAGATTGATAATATGAGAAGAGCATTTGAGGGAAGAGCCAATGAGGCGGTTAAACTATTTAATGAGATAGATGGTCTATCTGTACTAAAGCCACAAGGGGCATTTTATCTATTTGTAAATATCAAAGATATATCAAATGACTCTATGGAGTTTTGTAAAGAGTTACTTCAAGCTACAGGAGTAGCAGTTGTCCCCGGTGTAGGATTTGGAGCAGAGGGTTACTTTAGATTCTCATTTGCTACAGATATGACAACAATCAGAGAGGGACTAAGACGAATAGAGAAGTTCGTAAAAGCTAGAAAATAGGTCGGGACTCTCCGACCATAGCTACCTCTCAAACCTACTCCTATAAGAGCATCTCTTGCAAAGCTCTTCTACTGCTGTGTTTGATTTAAAGCCTCTTCTTATATCTGTGACTCTTTTGGTTTGTAGTATATCTTTGAGGCTATCTTTGTATAGGTCTCCTAACTCTATGATACCATCACAATCGAGACAACATGGGACTATCTCTCCACTAGCTAGTATCGCTATGTGTGAGTCTAATCCTTGACAAGTGGTATCTGGGTATATTGGGTTACTCATAGATGGCCACTGGAAATATCTATCGAAGTGTATGAGTAGTTTATAGTCTAGTCTTATGGATTTGGGTCTATTGGTGTATATATTATCTATATCTATGGTGGTATCAAATGCCTTGGCTAATCTATCAAATAGTATCTTGTTGAACTCTCTCTCACTCATACTCTCATCTAAGTTCCATACTCTTAGATTGATAAATATCTCTTTTTTGGTATCTAGTTTGGCTTGGCATAGTGATAGTATGGGTGTGATATACTGCTCGAAGCTTATATTGGAGTCGTTTTTATTGAAGCTATTTAGAGATATATTTATCTGTCTTATAGCAGGATGAAATAGAGTCTCTTCTTTATGTTTTTTGAGGAAATATCCACTTGTAGTGATTAGTGCTTGAAGGTGGTATTTGTGCAAAATATCGAGGTACTTAGATAGGTTTGATTGAGTTAAGGGGTCTCCTACTACATGTAGGGCTATTTGTGTGGTATATTCTTTGGCTTCTATTATAATAGACTCAAAAAACTCCAAACTCATCTGCTTGGGTGGTAGAGATTTGGTGGGGCAGAAGCTACAAGAGAGACCACATATATTGGTAATCTCTATATAGACTCTATAAAATTTCATATATTATTTCATACAGCTAGAGAGGTCTATGATATTTTGAGAACGATTTACACACGATATACGAGACTCTAGATATAGTATCTGCTCTTCTATCTTGTCTAGTAGTGTAGATTTTCGCTTCTCATCCCAAAATATAATATAATCTCCCTCTTTTGTACCTAGGTTTGACTTCAAGCTATTGAAATCCTCTATACATATATTGGCACTCAAAGGATCCTCTTTGGTCTGTAGGCACTCTCTTGTCTTTTTCATAGATAGTAGTAGCTTAGGTAGTAGCTTCTTTTGTTTTCTATATATATCTTTGGTTATATATTTGATGAAATCTACTCTATCTTGATTTTCTATATTATCTGCTTGGTTTTTATCTTCTGTTAATTTTTTGAGTATATCGCAAAAGTTTTGGGCTTTTGTACTATTTTTGGTGGATAGATTATCTTTAAATAGCGAGAACTCATGTATAGGATACTCTGGTAGTGATATATCTTGAGTGTCGTTTATGTCAAACTCTATACTAGAGGCTACTTTGATATATGATATATTTTGTATATGAAACTCTAGCTTTAGTACAATATCTTTGTAGATGCACTTCTTGACTCCTACGCCCTCAAACGCATCACACTCAACCCCTGCTACAATCTCTTTGCCTGTATATGCTAGACAGCTTGTTTGATTGGGCTTTTTATTTTTAGAGGTTATCTTTCGTTTTAGGAGTTTTTTGGTTTTATAATCAACCGTAGTTATATCCTCTTTTGTCTCTTTTACTAATCTCTTGACTACCTGCTTATGTTTGATAGCACCTGTAGTCAAAATCTCTCCATACTCTTTTTCTATACTCTCTAATCCCCACTCTTTGAAATATAGCTTCTCTTTACCACTTATACTCAAATTGGTCTCAGCAGTGATTACTCCACCACCACTAATATCATAGGAGATAAATCCTGACTCTTTTTCAAAAATATGATTACTCTCTTTTGCAGATAGTGAAGATACTCCAACCAAAGAGATAGCTAAGAAGATAGTTTTAGTAAATTTAAGCATATATAACAGTTCCTTATAAAGATATGACAATTTAGTGACAATTGAGTGATAATTATATCATATTTATATCAATATATGCCCTACCCCTTTTATCTGATATATTGTAGCATAAGGGCTAAATAGCTCTACTGCCTCTTGATAATCTATAATCTTATCACAACTTCCTACAAATACCTCTATAGTAACTCCTCTATCTACCAACGCTTGAAGTCTATCTCTATCCCATCTATAGCTCAAAAGCTCTTCAAGCTCATCTTTTGTACCGATACCTAGATAAGGTGATAAATCAAAATCAGATGGGTAGGTTACATTGGATAAGAACCCTTTTATATACTCATCTCTATTGGATTGGAAATATCTAAGCTGTGTACGGATAAATGATTGTTTTGATAGCTCAAATGTAGCAGGAGAGATGAGTATAAGTCTATCTATTCGTCTCTTTGAGTTGTATATATACTCAAATGCTCTCTGAGCTCCATAGCTAAAGCCCATTACTGTGTAGTCATTATCTACAGAGTATGAGCTAAATATACTCTGCTCATTTTGAAGTGAAAAACCTGAAAAGTATATCAAAATATCTTTCTTAGTATATCTCTACACTCTTCTATAGTGACATTTTCATTTGCCAAAAGGAGTTTTGCAGCCTCTGTGAGTGCTTTATCTAATGTATTGAGTAGAGTTGTCACCTCTGCTACTGATTGACTAAGTAGCTTCGCTTCATCTTGTGGTGATATTATGAAGTTTTCACTCATACCATAATCATAGATGACCTTTTGTACTATCGCCTTGGCTTGTGCTATATCATCACTTGCATTTGTAAACTGCTCATTGTAGTGTATCTTTGTAGCTATACTTCCTGCTAGATATACTTTGATTTTGGATAACAATCTACTCTTGGATACTATCTCATGTTCAGGAGTTTGAAACCCTACATTTACAAGACCTATCTTCTCAAACTCAATATCTAACCAAGTGGCAAGAACTGCTTTTGCCCCTTGATAAATAGCCTGTATCTCTCTCTCCTCTTCTGTATATGAGAGGATTTTTCTCTTGCCTCTAAGTACCTTATCTTGTACTGCTTCAAAATCGCCTGTCTCTACTACAGTTCGACCTTTTCTCATAGCATATATAGCAGCCTCATTGGTTAGAGTATCCAACGCAGCAGAGTTGAACCCCACGGTCATCCTCGCTACCTGTTTGATATTTACCTCATTTGGTTTTTTAGACAAGTATAGCTCTAGCGTCTTTGCTCTATCTTCTAAATCAGGTAGAGATATATGTATTCGTCTATCAAATCTACCTGCCCGAAGAAGTGCATCATCTAGCATATCTATCTTGTTGGTAGCACCAATAACAATAACTCCATCACTATCTTCAAAACCATCCATCTCTGTAAGGAGTTGATTTAGTGTAGCCTCTCTCTCATCATTACGAAACTCTCCCCTACTCTTGCCCACTGCATCTATCTCATCTATAAATATAATAGATGGAGACATCTCTTTGGCTTTTTTGAATAGCTCACTAACTCGCTTTGCTCCAATTCCTACATATATATGTACAAATGAAGCTCCACTTTGATAGAAAAACGGCACACCAGCCTCACCTGCGACGGCTTTGGATATTAGAGTCTTACCCACCCCCGGAGGACCTACTAACAATACTCCTTTTGGTAGTCGTATATCAAGATTACGATATTTTTGAGGCTCTTTTAGGAAATCAATTATCTCTTCAAGCTCCTCTTTGACATCTTTTATTCCTGCTACGGCTGAAAATTTGACTTTGGAGTGTATCGCTTTTATCTGCTCAACATCAGATGAACCATCTGCTTTGGATGATGATTTGAGTTGGATATTTTGTTGGATTTTACTCTGTTTTGTTAGTGTATATAAAAATAGCAGAGCAAAAAGTAGCAGTATATAAGAGAGAGTATCATATAGATAACTGCTATCTTCTATCACCTCTACAGGATATTTGGTAAAAAAGGCTGTTTTGTTTATAGCATCTTTATATATCTTGAAGTTACCTTTATCACTCTTTATCCTTATATACTCACCATCAATAAATAGCTTTTTGATATGTCCATCTGTATATAGTATATTTGCATCTTTATGTGATATTACTCTATCTGTATCTCTTAGTGTTGAAAATAGTATTAATATAATCAATAGTGCAATCAATCCTATAATGATTTTACTATTTTTACTACCTCTTATTTTGTTAATAATTCGCTCTATTCTCTGCATTACTCACCTCCATATTATTTAAAAATATCCAATTTGAACTCAAATCATCGCTACTTGTTACTATAGCTTTGTTGAAATATTGGTCAAAACCTTGGTATCTACCACCCTTACCATTCTCTATTAGTACCTCTAAATTATCCCTATGATTTTCTCTAAAGGCTAGATTTTTTTTCTCTATTATTGCTGTTAGTTCCCTATATCTAATCTTTACCTCATCCCCTCTAATCTCTGGCTTCATCAACGCAGAGGGGGTATTGTCTCTTTTGGAGTATGAAAACGCGTGTATATGTGTAAGTGGTAGTTTTTCTACTCTCTCTATCGCTTCACTCCACGCATTATTATCTTCACCGGGGTGACCTACTATAAAATCTGTACCCAAAGCATAATCTCGTGAAGCTATCTTCTCAAAAAGCTCCAAATCACTCTTATAGCTATTTCTTCTATTCATAATCTCTAACATCTTATCGCTTGTGTGTTGAAGTGCGATATGAAGATGTCTTGCCATCCACGGCTCATCTAAAAGCTCCAAAAACTCATCATCTATCTGCATAGGCTCAAGGCTACCTAGTCGTATCCGTCTTACACCTCGTATTTGACTCAATTTTTTAAGGAGTTTGGAGATATTTGTATTGTGGTCTTTACCGTAGCTTCCTACATTTGTACCTGTGAGGATAAACTCTCCAAAGCCATTGGAGGCTAGTTTGGCAACTTGAGCCAATATCGTCTCCTCCTTGTGAGAACGAGCATCTCCACGCACAGATGGTATGATACAGTATGAACATCTAAAGTCACACCCCTCTTGTATCTTGATAAACGCCCTACTCTTGCCTACAAACTCCTCTACTATAGTGGTGTCTATATGCTCTAAATCACCTATCTGATAAAAGGGCTTTTTATTTTTAAGAATTTCATTGATACTCTCTTTTTCAGAGTGTCCTATCACACCAAATACCTTTTTGTCACCAAATAGCCCCTCACCTTTGGAGTGAGAGCCACACCCAGCTAGTACCACTTTTGCATTTGGATTTTTTCGTCTCATAGATGAGATATAGTTTCGTACAGAGGAGTCTGCTCCGTTGGTGACGGTACATGAGTTTACTACTATTATATCTGCACTCATCTCATCATCACTTAGTGCAAACTCTTTGAGCTTTGATATCATCACTTGTGTATCAAACTGATTTGTTCTACACCCAAAAGTCTTGAAATATACATTTTTTGCCATTATATGTGAGTCCCCTCTACTGCTATATCGTCGATATTTGGTGCTGGTTTTCTCACATCTTTATCGACATATATAGATTGTGTAGGGAATGCCATACTTATACCCTCTTCTTGATTGATACGATTTAGTATCTCTAGTGATATGGTACTTCTCAAAGTCAAAGTAGCATAAGAGTTAGTTAGATACCACGCTGATATTGTCATACCATAAGGTGTGATAAATGTCAAAATTCGTGGTTCGACATTGGTATTTTTTATACTATATTGGCTTCTTAGTTTATTGAGCTGTTTTCTTGTAATATCTGTATATCCTTTGGAGTATTTTCGTGTCACCTCTTTGGCTATTACAGAGGCTTTGTGAATATCAGAATCAAATGTAACCACAAAATCTATCCCATCCCAAACAGTCTTTAGTCCTGCGTGAGAGTAGTTGGCTATGACATCTGTAAATATAAAGTTGTTTGGGATAAAGATAATCCTACCAGCACGGCGATTGAAGTTATATGTGGTGATTGTCACATCCTCTTGCATAGTCATACGAAGCATAGATATATCTATAATATCTCCTACATACTGAACTCCATCTTTGGTAAACTTAACTCTATCACCTACATGGATAGCACCACCCATAACGATAGTCACCCAACCCATCAAAGACATAAACCAATCTTTCATAGCAATAGCAATACCAGCAGAGGCAAATCCCAAGATAGTAATAAGATAACTCACATTTTTGATATATGCAAATAGCAAAACAAATATAGTTACTGTCACAAAAGATATATTAAGAGCCTTATTTACACTATAAGACCTATCGTTATCTGCCATATATCTAGTGATAAGATATTTGATAAGAAATAGTAAAAGTAGGAGAAAAGATATTATCGCTCCTATTGTCATAGTCTTGCTCACCTCTAGTTGTATAGCATTTTTGAGTTTAAACTTAATCTCATCTACTTTTTTGGAATATACATTCTCTGTAGTTTTAAATATATCCAAAATAGCTACAAATGTCTTAATCTCATCTTGAGTATCTTGAAGTAGATTACTATACTCACTATTATTAGCATCAAGCACGAGAAGCTTTTTGATGATACCCTTCTTCTCTTCAAACTTTTTCATTATATCTTGTAGTGATATGTATCTACTGTTATACTCTTTCATATCTGATTGAAGCTTCTCTCTATATGATAGTGCTGTAATAACTGCAAATGGAGTATCTACTTTTGGCATAGTATCTGTATCTGGAGGAGTGAGGAATTTTTTGAATGGGTCTTTCTCATACTCTTTGAGTAGTTGAAGCTTATCTAAGACTATACTCTTATCTTCTTTATAGTTACTCAACTGCTTCTCTTGTTTTGGGGTTAGCTCTTTAAATCTTTTGAGTCTTTTTATCTGTTTATCTAGTAGTATGCTCTGTTTTTTCAACTCTTTATATGTGTGATAGTTACTATATACTTTTGTCCATATATGGTTATTGATAAGCTCTTTTTCTATAACATCTTTTTGGGCTATGAGCTTGTTTATCTCCTCTAGCACTATGGCACTCTCATCTACTACTGGTATAGAGGTTGAGTTTAACTCTCTTTTCTCCTCCTCAGCCCATAGCACTCCAAAAGAGATGAAAAAGATAAATATTATCCCAAATGGGTTCATTTACTATCTCCAAAACTACTCAATACCTTTTTGACAACACTCTCATCTATATCATTGAGCATCTTGAAATTACCTATACCATTAGGTAATATAAACTTAATACTACCCCTAGCACTCTTTTTGTCTAAGAAAAAGTGTTCATAAAAGCTATCTACATCTTTGATAATATAATCAATAGGTAGCTTAGATTTGATTAAAAGTGCTTTTACCTCATTAGCTTCATCTATACTCAATAGTCCCAACTCTACAGCCAAAGCATTTGCCATAACCATACCAATAGATACAGCCTCACCATGAAGATACTCACTATATCTAGTTTCATTCTCTACCACATGACCAAATGTATGACCATAGTTAAGGACAGCTCGTATCCCTGCTTCTTTCTCATCTTGATTGACTACCCACGCCTTTAGCTCTACGCTTCTTTTGATTATCTCTTTAAGAGTATCTCTATTGGCAAAATCAGCCCTTTGAAGATACTCAAAATAGTCCCTATCAAACATAACAGCCATCTTGACTATTTCAGCAATACCTGCACCAAACTCTCTAGCAGGAAGAGTGGATAAAAATGATGGGTCTATATATACAGCTTTTGGTTGATAAAAAGCCCCTATAAGATTTTTGCCAAAGGCATTATTTACACCTGTCTTTCCACCCACACTAGCATCTACTTGAGATAGAAGTGTAGTAGGTATCTGAATAAAATCAATACCTCTTTGGTAGAGACTAGCACTAAACCCAGTCATATCACCTATCACTCCACCACCAAATGCGATAAGAAGAGATTTTCTATCTAGTCTATACTCAAAGCACTCATTAAGTATCCCCTCTACTGTTGCTAGAGTCTTATATTTCTCACCATCAGGGATAGTCACTACATTAAGTTGTGGGGCTTCTATTTTGGAGAGTAAAGAGTCAAGATGTAGAGGTGCTATAGTATCATTGGTCACTATCACTACACTAGTGTCAAAAGAGAGATTTGGTAATACATCTATAGTGATGTCATAAGTTATATTAGAGCTATTAATTAATTCTATTGGTACAATCATTATGGGAAAAACCTTATGCGTTATTAGTCCTTTTATTTTATCTTATACTCACTTAAAAACTACATTTGCCCCACTACAATCTTGATAAATTTACTATATAGTGAATTTTATAATATTTAGCTAGAATATCAATAAATGTAATATTAAAGGATTAGAGTATGAGTATAGACCAATCGTTGCTAGAAAGAAGTGGTGCGTTGTGTGAGCTATGTGGTGGATATGATGGATTAGAAGCCTACAAAGTAGCTCCAAAAGATGAAGAGATATTGATATGTGAAGTGTGTAGTAAATCTATAAATGAACCTCAATTAGATGAAAAACACTGGAACTGTTTGACTCAAAGTATGTGGAGTATCGTCCCTGCTGTACAGGTAGTAACATTTAGACTCCTTACCAAACTTGGACAACAAGACCAGCTAGATATGATGCTCATAGAAGATGATGTAAGAGAGTGGGCAGAAGCAGGTATCTCAGAAGATAGTAATACTCCAACCGAACCCACTAGAGATAGTAATGGGACTATATTAGAAGAGGGTGATAGCATCACAATAATCAAAGATTTGGTAGTAAAAGGAGCAGGATTTACAGCCAAACAAGGAACAACAGTAAAAAACATACACATAGTACCAAATGACAACACAATGATAGAGGGCAGAGTAAACGGCACAAAAATATTTTTGCTTAGTAAGTTTTTGAAGAAGGTGTAGATTTCGTGATAACCAAGGTTGATACCATGGATGTAAAAACAGTTGAACAATTAAACACTATTGATATTGATTTGAAAGAAAATAAAAAGCTCAATATTTTTTTGGCAAAGAAAGATAGAGTTGATTATATTTTTAATACTTCTGCTTTAGAGGGTAACGCTATGACTTACCCTGAGGTTGAAACACTTCTTGATGGAGTCACAGTAGGTGGTCATAAGTTAAGTGATGAGCTTATGATTTTAAATCAGAACAATAGTGTTAAAGTGCTTTTTAATCTATTAGAGAGTGATAGTTTCGATATTTCTAAAAAAACTGTTCGTTTGCTTCATAAAGAAGTAGCCAAAGAAGAAGCTTTAGTTTGGGGAGAGTTTAGAGATAATAATGTTCGTATAGGTGGAACAGAGTATATTCCACCCAATCATAAAGGTTTAGATGCACTCTATGATAGAAATATGCAACTACTAAACCAAATAAAGCATCCTATCATAAGAGCTATAGCCTACTTTCTCATCAATGCAAAAACTCAATATTTCTATGATGGAAACAAAAGAACAGCTAGACTTATGATGAATGGGATTTTACTTGATAATGGCTACCCTATGCTAAACATCAAAGCAAAAGATAAACTATCATTTAACCAGATGATGATTAAATACTATGATACCAATAATATTATAGATGGAGTATATTATTTGATAGAGTATTATACAAACCAAATTAACCAATTAAACGATAATCAGTTGGCTTGATTAATAGCCAATATATTAGCTATAATACCCTATAAACCATACAAAGGGCTAATATGTTATCCTTTTTACCCAAAAACCCATCTGATATAATGCAAGAGCTTAAAGCCAAATTCAGACAAAGAAGAAAAGATTTAGGCTACACCCAAAAAGAGCTATCTATCCGTTCAGGAGTAAGTCTTGGTTCACTAAAACGCTTTGAGAGTAGTGGACAAATTTCACTAGAGTCACTATTGAGATTAGCTGTAATTATAGAGTGCTTAGAGGATTTTGAGGGGATTTGTTGTAAGATGGAGAGAGTTTATATGAGTATTGATGAGGTATTATAACAGGAGTATCAACTAAAGTCCAAAAAGAGATTGGTAGAGTTCTATATTTAAAAAAATAAAAAATTTAGATAACCCAAAGATATATTAATAGGACTTTTGAGTATATATATACCACTGTGCAAATAGCACTCCTATAGCTTTTTTGTATTTAAGAGATATTTTATCTTAATTAGACTATAGTTGCTCTATTAGTCTCTCGGGGTGCTTCTTTTGAAGCTGAGATAGCGTTGCTTAACCCGTCGAACTTGAACTAGCTAAGACTAGCGTAAGGAAGAGAATGTGTATATAACTATAAATCTACATACTTCTCTCCTTAATAATAATTTAAGGAAAAATCGTGACAACACCATATAAAGATACACTTACCACTTCAAATGAGCTTCTAACTAGAGAGCCTTTACCAGCTTCTACCAAAGTATATATAGAGGGTCAAATCCATAAAGATATTAGAGTGCCTATACGAGAGATAGCACTAAGTAACGATACCAAACTAGGTGTATATGATACATCAGGTGTATATACAGACCCTACTGTAGAGATAGATGTGGGTGAGGGTATTCCTGCTATTCGTAAAGATTGGATAGCCTCTCGTGGTGATGTAGAGGAGTATGAGGGGCGTATTATGGCTCCTGAGGATAATGGATATAACACTGATGAGCAGTTGGAGTTTGTCACAGCAGGTGCAAAAGGGCTTGTTCGTACTCCTCTTCGTGCCAAAAAGAATGCAGATGGAACAAGTAAAAATGTATCTCAACTATATTACGCAAGGCAAGGTATTATCACTCCTGAGATGGAGTTTGTAGCTATTCGTGAAAATCAAAATATAGCTATGAGTGAGCAGTATTTAAATAACCCAAAGAGAGAGGCTAGACTCAAAGGAGAGAGCTTTGGAGCAAACTTGCCTGAGGTGATTACTCCTGAGTTTGTACGCCAAGAGATAGCAGAGGGTAGAGCTGTTATCCCTTGTAATATCAATCACCCAGAGGTAGAGCCGATGATTATTGGTCGAAACTTTTTGGTCAAAGTAAATGCCAATATCGGTAACTCTGCTACTACTTCGTCTATCGCTGAGGAGGTAGAGAAGATGGTTTGGTCTATCCGTTGGGGTGGTGATACGGTGATGGATTTATCTACTGGAAAGAATATCCATACTACTAGAGATTGGATTTTGAGAAACTCTCCTGTGCCTATTGGGACTGTGCCTATCTATCAAGCGTTAGAGAAAGTAAATGGTGTAGCTGAAGATTTGACATGGGAAGTCTTTAGAGATACTCTGATAGAACAAGCTGAACAGGGTGTGGATTATTTCACTATCCACGCTGGACTGCTTCTTCACCATGTGCCTATGACTGCCAAGAGAGTTACAGGGATAGTAAGTCGTGGTGGGGCTATTATGGCAAAGTGGATGATAGCTCATCATCAAGAGAACTTCCTCAATACTCACTTTGAGGATATTTGTGAGATTATGAAAGCTTATGATGTGACATTCTCTCTAGGAGATGGTCTTAGACCAGGGAGTGGAGCTGATGCCAATGATGAGGCTCAATTTGCAGAACTCAAAGAGCTAGGACGACTTACAAAGATAGCATGGAAGCACGATGTACAGACTATCATCGAAGGTCCTGGGCATGTACCAATGCACATGATAAAAGAGAATATGGACAAACAGCTAGAGTGGTGTCATGAAGCACCATTTTATACACTCGGACCCCTAACTACTGATATTGCCCCTGGGTATGACCACTTCACATCAGGTATTGGTGCTGCTATGATTGGTTGGTATGGTTGTGCGATGCTCTGTTATGTGACACCCAAAGAGCATTTGGGACTACCAAATAGAGAAGATGTAAAAGAGGGGTTAATCACTTACAAAATATCAGCACACGCAGCAGATATTGCCAAAGGTCACCCTGGGGCAAGAGCCAGAGATGATGCTATGAGCCTTGCTAGATTTGAGTTTAGATGGATAGACCAGTTTAATATAGGTCTTGACCCAGATAGAGCTAGAGAGTTCCATGATGATACTATGCCTATGGAGGCTGCCAAAGTAGCACACTTTTGCTCTATGTGTGGACCAAAGTTTTGTTCTATGAAAATATCACAAGAGGTGAGAGATTATGCAGATGAGCTAGAGGTGAGCGTAGAAGATGCCAAAAAGAAAGGTATGGATGATATGTCAAAAGTATTTCAAGAGCATGGTAGTGAAGTATATGTAGAGGCTGATAAGATTAAATAATAAAATAGATTATTAGGAGGAAGATATGAACATAGCAATCGCAGGGGTAGGATTGGTAGGGCGTGTTTTGGCACTTAATCTACTTAGAGAGGGACATAGTCTCACTCTCTTTGATAGTGATAGTGCTTATGGTGAGGAGGCCGCAGGAGTTACGGCTGCTGGTATGTTGGCTATTTTTGCAGAGCTAGAGAGTGCTGAGTCTATTATATTTGATATTGGTAAGCGTTCGATTGAGTTGTGGCCCTCACTACTCGAACAGATAGATATGCTAGAGGCTTATCAACAACTAGGAAGTATAATCACAGCTCACCCACAAGATACCAAAGAGCTAACTCACTTTATAGATACTCTCAAATCAAAAGTAGCAGAGGCTTCATCTATAGAGGTGCTTGATAATCAAAGACTTATAGCACTAGAGCCAGATTTATATCAACACTCAAAGGCTTTTTATATACCACAAGAGGGTCAAGTAGATAGTGCTAAGTTTATGAGTGCTTCTAGTGATTATCTACTCAATCACCCATCTGTAGTATGGCATCAAAATACCAAAGTAGAGAGCCTATCAAGTGGAACTATACATCTATCAGATAGAGATGAGAGTTTTGATTGGGTCTTTGATGCTAGAGGTTTGGGTGCAAATGAGCATATAGAAAATCTCCGAGGAGTTAGAGGAGAGGTATTTTTGATAGATGCTCCTGATGTCAATATCACTAGACCCACTAGAATGCTACACCCTAGATATAAAATCTATATAGTACCACGAGCGAATAATAGATATATAATAGGTGCTACAGAGATAGAGAGTGAAGATAGAAGTCCAATATCTGTTCGTTCATCTTTGGAACTCTTATCGGCTCTGTATAGTATGCACAGCTCTTTTGGTGAGGCTAGAGTAGTCAAGACTATGACTAATTGTCGTCCAACTTTGAGAGATAATCTACCAAATATAGAACAAAGTGATAGACTCACAAGAGTAAATGGACTATATAGACACGGCTACTTAATGGCTCCTGCTATTGTAGAAAAAGCACTCAATGAGGGGATATATAGATGATAGAGATTATAGTAAATGGTGAGAAAAAGAGTATAAGTGATAATATAAATATCAAAGAGATGCTTCAAGAGCTAGGATACACAAAAAAGGGCTTTGCTATAGCTCTCAATGAGACATTTGTAGCTATAAGCAGTTATGAGACTACTACCATACAAGCAGGTGATAGCGTAGAGATACTATCTCCTGTACAAGGGGGATGAAATGAGAAAAAAACTAGATGATATATGGGAGATAGGTGGCAAGAGCTTTGAGAGTAGATTGTTGATAGGTTCAGCCCTATACCCCTCTCCGAGCATTATGGAGGAGTCTATAAAAGCCTCAGGCTCACAGATAGTCACAGTAGCTCTACGAAGACAAGGTGCAGGAGATGGAGGAGGTAATAACTTTTGGGATATTATTAAGTCTCTTAATATAGATGTACTACCAAATACAGCAGGGTGTCACTCAGCCAAAGAGGCAATCACAACAGCCCAAATGGCAAGAGAGGTATTTGGTACAAACTGGATAAAGCTAGAGGTGATAGGTAATCAATATAACCTACAGCCAGACCCTTATGAGACACTCAAAGCTAGTGAGTTTCTTATCAAAGAGGGGTTTGAAGTCTTTCCATACACCACAGATGATTTGGTAGTAGCTCAAAGATTGGTAGATGTAGGGTGCAAGATACTTATGCCATGGGGTTCTCCTATAGGTTCAGGAAAAGGGCTTATGAACCCATACAATCTCCAAGCCATTAGAGAGAAGTTCCCTGATATAAATCTAATAGTAGATGCAGGGATAGGCAAACCCTCACACGCCACCCAAGCGATGGAGTTGGGGTATGATGGGGTACTATTAAACTCAGCTATTGCACTAGCACAAGAGCCTATAGATATGGCAAAAGCATTCAATTACGCCATACAAGCAGGAAGACTAGGACACAAAGCCGTAGCAATGCAACAAAGAGAGTTCGCCTCACCCTCCACACCAACAGTAGGCACTCCTTTTTGGCATCAGTTTGGGTAGATATGTTAAATTTGACTCCTTTACTAACTCCATTATAACCCCTCTTTTAACTCCAAAGGGTATAATATTGAGAATGAAATATTATAGGAGAGTTTTATGAACCTTAAAGATGATGTAAATTTTGTAACGAAATCACTAAGTGGTGATGAGAAGATGTTAGAGAGTGCATTTAAATTGGAGACTGTCTATAGAAGACATAAATTTAAAATATGGACATTGATTATTGTACTTATAGCATTTTTTGCATCAAGAGCTATAATGCAAGAGCTTCACCACTCTAAGTTGGTAAAAGCAAATGAGGCTTTTTTGACTCTTCAAGATAAGAGTGATGATACAAATGCACTAAAGATACTCAAAGAGAACAATATGGCACTATTTGAGGCATATAGCTATAGTCAAGCAGTCAAAAATGAGGATGCAAAAACTCTTCATACTCTCTCAAAAAGTAAAAATAGTATTATATCTGATATTAGTAGCTACAACGCAGGAGTGATAGATAAGAAGCTAACAGATAGTAGTGTATATGAAGATATGTCACTATATATAGATGGATATTTAGCTATCCTCGCAGGAGATACAACAAAGGCGAAAAATAGATTAGGACTCATTGATGAGAGGTCTCCTCTAGCCGTGGTTAGTGGATTTTTGAAGCACTCTACAATTATTAAGGAAAAATAATGAAAAAGCTCACTACTATCTTGGCTATTCTTTTGGCTTTTGCTCTTTTGGGATGTACAGGTAAGAGCTACTATGAACCAACTCAAACATTCTCAGCATCTCCTGCTACTATCTCTTATAATGGAGTTATTAGCGACCTTAGTCGTAATGGTGCTACACTAAACAATGGACGCTATATCGGTAGAAAAGGACTCAGTAGTATTGTTTTGGAGAAAGGTTATAGATTTTTGGATGAGAGTAGAAGCTATCTATTGTGTGCAAACCCAAGTGGCATACTCAAAATCATAGACAAAAAGAGCCAAAAGACACTTCGTGTAGTAGCATTAGAGACTCCTGTAGTATCTGCTAGTATTAGAGGTGGAGTGGTGGGATATATACTCAATAACAACACATTTGGTATATACAAAATCAAATCTAATGAGAAGATAGTAGAGAGTCGTTCAGAGATAAGTCACGCGATAGATACAAGAGCAGCTAGTCCAATATTTATAGACAATCTAGTAGTTATGCCTATGTTAGATGGTAAACTGATTATTGTAAGTATGAGCGATACAGATAATGCAAAAGTTATATATATAAGTAGTAGAAGTGTATTTAATAATGTAATATATCTATCTCGTATGGGTAACACAATGGTATCAGCTACACCTAAAAAGATAATTACACTAGGAAGCTTTGGTCAGAGTGAGTATAGTGCCAATATATCAGAAGTAGTAATATCAAGTGGTAAAATCTATATCTTTACAAAAGAGGGTGAGATAATATCTCTAACTTCTCAACTCAAAGAGATAGATAGAAGTAAATTTAAGTTCGCTCACTTCGCAGCAGGGACTGCATTTGGCAATAGAGTCTTTGCACTAGACCAAAAAGGTTCACTCATAGTAAGCAACTCTAAGCTAACAAAACATAGAGTCTATTCTCTAGGAGATGTAGAAGCACCTGTATATATCACAGGCAAGAGACTATTTAAAGATGGCAAGATAATAGAGCTTTCTAAACTAGGCTATGAGTAGTAATCTACTAGTAGCGTTTGAGGAGTATCTAAGTGTCAATAAGGCACTTGATACCCTTACTATATCATACTACCTAAGCGACCTCAAACAGCTAGAGAGTGAGCTAAAAAAACCTCTTATATCTCTGGATACTACAGATATATTAAAATTTTTGGCACTATTTCCCAAAAAAAGAACTCTCAATCGTAAACTAGCCTCTATAAACGCATTTTTCTCATTTTGTCACAAGCAAGACTTCACAGATAACAAGATAAATATCCCTATGGCAAAGATACCACAAAGCCTACCTAAATATATAGACAAAGATGAAGTCCTAAGAGGTATCAACCAAATAGATAGAAGCACTACTATAGGATTGAGAGATTATGCTTTAATACTATTTTTGTACGCGAGTGGATGTAGAGTATCAGAAGCTCTAAGTGTCCAAAGAGAAGATATAGTAGATGGTTGGCTCAAAATCCGTTTTGCCAAAGGTGACAAGGAGAGAGTAGTACCTCTAGCACCCAAAGCACTAGAGGCACTAGATGAGTATCTAGCCAAGCAAGATATATCTACAAGCCACATCTGGCTCAACTACAGAGGTGGAGTATTGAGCAGAATATCAGCCTATAATATAGTCAAGAAATATCTGAGCGTCTCACCCCATGTATTAAGACACTCATTTGCTACATCTCTCATCATAGGAGGGGCTGATTTGAGAGTAGTACAAGAGCTTCTAGGACATAGGTCACTAGAGACGACTCAAATCTACACACATATCCAAAAGCAGAACCTATCAGATACCCTAAATAGCTATCACCCTCTCAAAGACTCTTAGGCTTATTAGATAACTGTATCTATTTTACTCTTTATATAGTTAGATACTTTATCCTATATCTAAATAATAAGAAAGATTTTATATTATGATATAATTATTACTAATTTTAAGATAGGATTTGTGATGGAAAAGTTGTATGATATAGTAATAGTAGGTGGTGGTCCGGGAGGTATAGCCTCAGCAGTGGAGGCTTCTATATTTGGTATGCAAAATATACTCTTTATAGAAAAGGGAGACAACCATTCACAAACTATTAGGCAATACTATAAAGATGCCAAAAGAGTAGATAAAGATTGGAAAGGTCAAACTGTTACCATAGCAGGAAATGTAGAGTTTTTTGATGGAACAAAAGAGAGTACGCTAGAGTATTTTGAGACACTGCTAGATGATGAGAAGATAGATACGCTATTTAATACCGAGGTATTTGGAGTAGAAAAAAGTGGTGATATATTTGATGTGCGAACCTCTAGTGCAAACTATAAAGCCAAAAATGTAATCATAGCTATAGGTAGAATGGGTAAACCAAATAAACCCTCATACAAAATCCCAAAAAGTCTCAAATCTATAATAAACTTCACACCACATGATTGTAGAGGGAAAGAGAAGATATTGGTAGTAGGTGGTGGAGATACAGCCGTAGAGTACGCGTGTCATCTTAGTATAGATAATGTAGTCACACTATCATATCGCAAAGGTGAGTTTGCAAGAATAAACGACATCAATAGAGATATGATAACCAAATATGACCAAGAGGAGATGCTTCGTGTGAGATACAGTATAGATATTGACTCTATAGAAAATAGCGAGGGCAGAGTAAAAGTAAACTACACAAATGGATATAGCACCATCTACGATAGAGTGATATACGCACTAGGTGGTACTACACCAGTTGATTTTTTGCGTAACTGTAATATAGCACTAGATAAAGATGGAGAACCAATATTCAACGAACATCACGAGACCAAAACAGAGGGTCTATATATGGTAGGAGATATTGTATTTAATAGTGGTGGGTCTATAGCAATGGCTATCAATCACGCACATACTGTGCTTACGCATATTACAAGAATTTAGGTTAAATTTAGTGGTTTTTAGAAAATAGACTAAGGAGCTAAAAATAACCCATGAAAAACCTATCCATAATAATAATTATCATCTCATTTTTTATGCTTGTTTATGCTACGATAGAGTCTATAGATATTGCTAGTAGAAAACAGGTGGGGACTAGTGATGGGATATATACATCTTATGTTAGCACTTCAGATGAGATTAGAGATAGGGCTATTTTTTTGACTAAAGATACCACAGATAAACTCTATCAAATTCAGCTACTTTTGGACTCTGTTACGGCTATCCCTTATCAATCTAAGACATTTCAACGCTCACTGCCCAAGCAGACTATTGAGCAGAATTTTGGTGATTGTGATGATAAGAGTAATCTACTCATCTCTATGCTTCACGCTCTAGGTATAGAGAGCTATTTTGTATTAGTGCCTAAACATATATTTATAATAGTTCCACTAGATGATGAGAGATTGGCTCACAAAAAGGGGTTGTGGATAGATGGTAGGAAGTATTATATATTAGAGACTACAGCTACAGGCTCACAGATAGGATTTCCTCTACA
>Ga0193954_1000671_pt1 | contig 19195 bp, 13 predicted proteins | sample BB_5_MG_FD_140340 | JGI IMG/M metagenome (GOLD analysis project Ga0193954, IMG submission 140340) | Microbial mat bacterial communities from the Broadkill River, Lewes, Delaware, United States - BB_5_MG | ecosystem: Environmental > Aquatic > Freshwater > River > Microbial mats | place: USA...
CGGCTCCAGAGGGCCCGTAAAGGCCGCCTCGACCCGGTAGTGGCCCGGAAGCTGAGTCCCGTCAAAGCGGATCTGCGCGCTGTCGATCTCGTCGGCGGTCCATACGCGCTCGCTGCCATCAGGTGCGGTGACCCGGACGGCCTGCGCGCCGCTGGGCACCCGGATCTGCCGCGAATCATTGACCATCGTGAGCCGGGGGTCGGCCTCCGTCAGCGCGCCGCCCAGGTGCAAGATCAGCTGTCGCATGAGCGGCACGAAGGCGGGGCGAATGCACAGATCACTCATCTCACGGTCCACGCTGACGGTGAGCAGCGCGACCCGGCCTTGTCCTGCGAAGCCCTCAACAAGCGCGGGCTGTCCATCGCTGTGGCTGGCGAGCACGGTCATACTGCGCTCCGCTTTGGGCTGAAATAGCAAGTAGGCCTGCGTTTGTGTGGACAGCAGCCCTCCCTTGCCCTCGCCCGCGAAGGTCTTCATCACGGGGTGATCGAGGTTGGGTTCTGTGAGCTGAACGAGGCCGCCAGAGCCGACCCCGCCTCTCGCCGCATCCACCACCTTCACACCACGCAGGGCTCTCGGCAGCACCGCCGCGAGCGCGGCGTTATAGAGCTGAACGTCGATGCCCTCGCTGGGCGCGATCATCAGCCCGCCGCCCCGCTCCACGAAGTCGACGATGCGCGCGCCATCATCTCGGGAAAAGGCATCCACTCCGGCGAGGATCACCACGTCGAAGGCGCTGAGATCGGAGCGGGACAGGTCATCGGCGGTGATGACCCGCGGCGGAGGTTGATCTGCCGCGCCCGCGAGCAGGGCCCGCTCAAGGTAGAAGACCTCATCCTCCTTCGGGATTCCGGAAGGCGCGCCGTCCACCACCAAAGTACGCACCTGCCGACGCACCTCTGCCATCGCGTAGCGCACGTCGTCCTCACGCAGCAGGTCGGGCTCGAGCTGCACCTCGACGGGCATGAAGCCGGGCTGCTCAAAGGCGTGGCGCAGCGCCTTGTCGACGATGGTACCTGGCTGAATGTCAACGCTCCCTGCAAAGAGGTCTCGGTCGGCGCTCCTGAGGGTTATGTCGGCGGGTTGGGGGCCCTCACCGGCGGGCCCATAACTCTGCACTCGCGCTCGAAGCTCTACGGTACGCGGCGCCTCACCGGGCACGTTCTTAGTCTCTAGGTAGGCCAGCGCGTGGTTGGTGCGAGGCAGGTCCAGCTCACCCAACACGTCCACGACCTCCAAGCGTGCGCGGCTCGAGGAGCCGGGCACAGAGAGGTCCGCGGTGGTCTGAAAGGAGGATTGGGCCAGGTCGGATAGCACGACTACGCGGGCCGATATTTCTGGCAAGGTGGACTGCGGATCCTCGCCCGCCTTGAGGGTGCCCAACGCCTGAGCCGCCGTCGTGACCGCGGCGCCGAGCTCTGCGGGGGCGTAGCTTGCATCCAGGCGATCGAGCTTTTGAAGCAGCAGGGCCTTATCGGGCGTGGGCCGTTCTACGACCAACTCGGTGCGACCGCCCGCCCAAACGATGATCGCCTGGTCGGCGGGCCCCATCTCGTCAATGAGGTTGCGCGCCCCCGTGAGGGCTCGTGCGAAGGAGGAGCTGTCCTCATAACGTGCGCGCATGGACAGCGACGCGTCGATGACGATCGCGAGGCGCTCCGGCCCGCCGCTCTTGGTGCTTAGATCTGCGCGCCGGCCCCACAGCGGGCCGGCGGCGGCCAGGGCCAGCGCCGCGAGCAAGGCCACCCGTGAAGCGAGCAGCAAGAAGCGGCGCAGGCGCCAGCGCCGCTGCACCTTCTCGACGCTCCTGAGCACCAGCTCCATGGCACCGAACTTTTGGGAGCGGGGCCGACGCTTGTGAATCAGGTGGATGATGATGGGTACCGCGGCACCCAACAGTCCCAACAGCATCAAGGGGTTGAGGAAGCTCACCGGGCCACCGCCCGTCGGTTGATGCGCCGGGCCAAGAACGTGGCGACAAGCTGTCCTGCAGACGCGTCCGTGCGGGCTCGCAGGTATTCTACGTGCGCGCTGCGAGCGCCGTTCTCGGCCTTGTCTAAAAAGCCCGACAGCTCCTTGAGGTAGGCCTCCTTGAGGGCCCGTGCGTCGATCTGCACCCGCCGGGCGTCCTCCATCGAGACGAACTCCGTGCTGTCCTCGAAGGGGAAGTCCATCTCGTCGGGGTCGAGAGTGTGAAAGAGCACCACGTCGTGTTTGCGGGCGCGAAGCCGGGCCATACCGGGAAGGGCGTCCAGGCCGCCGTCGAAGAGGTCACTAAATACGACCACGATGGAGCGGCGAACCAGGCCCTCTGAGAGCCGATCCAGCGCCGTGGCCAGCTTGGACTCGCCCTTGGCTTCCAGCCTCTCCATGGTCGACAAGATCTCTTGCAGATGACCCCTGCGGGCCTTGGAGGGCACCTTTATGTCGAGGCGGTCGGAGTAGGTAGCCAAGCCCACCGCGTCCCCCTGACGGGCCAGCACGTAGGCCAGCGCGCCCGCGCAGGTCGTCGCATACTGGAGCTTGTTGAGCCGGCTGCTGTCTTTATTGGCCGGGTAACCCATAGAGCCGGAGTTATCGATGACGATGAGCGCGCGCAGGTTCGCCTCATCTTCGTAGCGCTTGATGTAGTCGCGATCGAAGCGGGCAAAGGCCCGCCAGTCCAGGTGGCGCACGTTATCGCCCGGTGAGTACTCTTTGTGCTCGGCGAACTCGACACTGGTGCCGTGATGGCGTGAGCGGTGCATGCCCGCCAATGCGCTATCCGCGACGGTGCGCGCGCGCATGGCGAGGCTGCCGATGTCGGACAAGACCTCGGCGGACAGCTCCTTGGCCTTGGGTGGCCCCGCCTCGACGGGATTATCCTTGGAGGTGGCCATCAGCTCCGGATGGACTCAAGCACGGTGCGCACGAGATCTGCGGGGCGCACGCTGGAGGCCTCAGCGTGAAAATTGGTGACGACGCGGTGCGCGAGCACGGGCACGGCGATGGCGCGCACGTCCTCTACAGTTGCGGCCTCTCGGCCGGCCATCGCGGCCCGGGCCTTGGCGCCCAAGACCAAGTACTGAGATGCCCGAGGGCCTGCGCCAAAGCTCACAAACTCCTTGATGCGCTGCGCGGCGGCTCCGCTGAGGTGCTCGTCGACGGAGTCCGGTCGTGTCGCGCGCACCAAGGATACGGCGTGCTTGACCACGTTCTCGGGCACCGGGACCTGGCGGACCAAATCTTGGAAGGCGAGGATGCGCTCGGGGCTCAGCACCTTTGGCAAGGCATCTTTCGCAGCGCCGGTGGTGGAGCGCACGATCTGCACCTCCTCATCCGCTGCGGGGTACTTCACCTCCAGCATGAACATGAAGCGGTCCAGCTGGGCCTCGGGCAGCGGGTAGGTGCCCTCCTGCTCGATGGGGTTCTGGGTCGCGAAGACGTGAAAGGGATTGGGCATGCTGTGCGTAGCGCCCGATGCCGTGACCTGATGCTCCTGCATCGCCTGAAGCAGGGCAGCCTGCGTCTTGGGCGGCGTGCGGTTAATCTCATCCGCCAGCAGCAGGTTTGTGAAGATGGGCCCCTTTACAAAGCGGAAGCTGCGTCGACCCGTCTCATTGTCCTGCTCCAGCACGTCGGTGCCGGTGACATCAGAGGGCATCAAGTCTGGCGTGAATTGAATGCGGTTGAAGGACAGGTCCAAGACCTCGGCCAGGGTCTGAATCAGGAGCGTCTTCGCTAGGCCGGGCACGCCTACGAAGAGCGCGTGGCCGTTGGAGAACAGTGCGATCAGCAGGTGATCGATGATCTCGTGCTGGCCGATGATGCGCTGTGCGATCGCCGCCTTGGTTTCGATGACCGCGCGGTGCAGCTCGGCTACCCGCTGCATATCGGTCTTGGTCGGCGCCGTATCGCTGGCGGGTGAGGAGGAGGGCTCAGTATGCTCGGTCATAGGTACTTCTTGGGGACTCAGCTGTCCGTAGTCCCAGGGATGATGGTTTGCGCGCGGCCGTCCGGCCCGGTGGCTTGCACCTCAATCGTATGCAGACTGGCTTGCCCCGATAGTGGCAGCAGCATCAGCTCATAGGTGCCGGGTTTGAGCGCGATGGTCGATGTGGGCGTCACTTTACCGGTGGCCGCCCAGGGTTGGGTTCCAGGCGCTCGCAAATAGACGCGTGAAAAGGGGGCGCTGCGGACCGTGATGAGGCCGCCCTTGCCAAGGTCAGCGCTGGCACCCCGCTTGGGACCGCGCTGCATGAGGCTGATGGCCAGCAAGGCATGTTGACGTGCATCGGCGTCGCCGTCTTCGCCGAGTACGGCCAGCATCAGGTGGTGGATGCGAGGGTCGAAGGGGTTAATATCGATGGCCCGGCTGAGGGCCTTTTTGGCCTCCTCGGGTTTTTCGGCGCGCACCAGGACCTCGGCCAACGTGACGTTGGGCCCCGCCATATTGGGCGCACCTACCAGCGCGGCGCGGGCCGCGGTTTCGGCGGCCTTCATGTCGCCATTGCCGAGCGCGACCATGGCGAGCTTTGCGCTGATGATCGGGCTCTCCGTGAGGTCATAGGCCTTTTGCAGCTCCTTTTGGGCCGCTTTGAAGCGCCCCCGGGCGTAGAGCAGGTCCGCGGCGCGTGCGAAGCGCCGTCCCTCTTTGCTGACCCCGTGCAGGGCGTCATCTGGCGTATTAGCCCGGTCCTTGATGACCAGCTTGCGCTCGCCCTTGACCGGTCCGTCCGGGCGCCGAATGGCACGCGTGGCCAGGGTCTTCTTCCAGCGACGCTCCAAGGTCTTGAGCGGTGCGCCGTGCACGGTCTCGATGGCCTCCGCATCGCTTTGACCCTCGGACATCAACCGAAGCACCCGGCGCATGCCTTGCCAGCCCTTTTGGTCCACCAGGTACTCAATGAAGGTGAAGACCTCGGAGAAGGCGAGGCTGGTCTGCTCCTGCGTAGGCAGCTTCGCCATCGAGGGGTGCATCTTCTCGAAGGGGATGAGCTTGTTCTTCTTGGCGGCGTCCCGCAACGTCTCTTGCTGCTGTACCGAGATGCCGCCGCCGGGCTCGCCGCGCCACGCCGTCTCGGCGAACTTTGCGATGCCCTCGTGCAGCCAAATGGGCACGGTATTCTTGCTCGCGCCGCCGATGATGAGGTGGGTGAGCTCATGGGCGAGGGTATCGCGCCAGGAGTACCCGAAGACGACGGCCCGAGGCGTGGTGGCCATGAGGCGGTTCCAGCGGCAAAGCGCGATGGTTCCGGAGTTTTCGATATCTTCAGCGGTCAGACTGGAGACTTGGGCAAGGGTCTTGGCTGAGGGGTACAGCTCCACGGCCACCCGCCCTTTGGGTTTCCAGCCCAGCAGGTCGCCGATGCGCTGGTACGCAGCCTCCAGGGTCTCGATCGCGTAGGGCACCAAGATTTGGTCCCGACCTGGAATGTACCGGATAATGAAGTGCGGGCTGATCGCCTCCGCATAACCATCGGTGGCGACTCGGGCCGCCTCGGCGGCGTCCAGCTCGCTGACCATCATCTTGGGCAGGCCGGCTTGCTCAGCCTGTCGCATCAGCGAAACGGCGCCCTCGTAGTCGCTCATGTGCATCTTTACGAGGCCCAACAGCGCGATGGTCGCTGGATCTTCGGGGCGGGTTTGCAAGGCTTCTTTCAGAGTATCGCGGGCCTCGTCCAGGCGCCACGAGTAGACCTGGCCATAGCCCTTGCGTACCCGAAGGGCCTCCTCGTCGTCCTGAGTCTGCGCCCATGCCGGGGCGCTTAGCAGCATCAGGGCCAGGGGTGTGAGGATCGCGGCACGTCTCACTTCACCAGCTCCTCATAGTAGCGTCGCACGGCGTCTTTGTAGGACTCGACGGTGCCCTGTTTGGCGGCCTCCATGATGTCCTCGCGGAACTCCGCCGGGGCCTTGTACTGGTCAGCTTTGGGGATCTCCACCTTTTCTTGAGAGCGCGGGTCTCGGCCGCCCTCTTGGCCCTGACCGCCCCCAGAGCCCTGACCAAAGGGCAGGGGCACACCCTTGCCACCCTGGCTGCCTTTGCCGGACTCGCCCATCTTCTCCAGCTCCTGTTGAAGCTGTCGGAGCTTGTCGAGCGCGGCACGCTCCTGGCCCAGTGCGCCTGGCGCGTCGCCCTTGCCGAGCTCCGACTTGGCCTCACCCATAGCGCCTTCAGCCTCCTGCAACATACCCTGCACTTCTGGTCCGACGATGGGCAGCTGCTCGCCGAGGGATTGCAGGTCCTTTCCGAGTTGCTCGGCCCGATCTTGCAGCTTGGACTGCTTCTTTTGAAGACTCGACATCTGCTGGCGCTCTTCAGGGCTCATGAGGGACTCGGGAGAGGGGGTGAGCTCGTCGATGTCTTTGAGCACCGCCTCCACCTGCGGGCGGGCCTGCTTGAGGCCTTGGGCCGCCTTCTTGGAGCCATCCTTATTGCCAAAGACGTCGCCGAAGCGACGGGCGCGGTCGGCGCGCCGTTTCGCCTCGCCTTCGAGCTGGCTCATCTGGCTTTGGGCCTTGCCCAGGACCTCCTTGGCGGCGCCAAAGTCCTTGCCCTGCAGGGCGCGGATGCCGTCCTCCAGGCGACGCTCGGTGAGCTCGAACAGGTCGACGTCCGGCATGAACTCGCTGGGGCGTGAGTCTTCCAGCTTCTTCTTGGCTTCCTTGAGGCGGGCCACCTGCTTGTCCACGAAGGCATTGCCATCACCCAAGCGGCTTTGCATGCGCTCTTGCACCGCCTTGGACATCGCCTCGGTACGCTGGGCGAGCTTCTCCTGGTCCTTGACCACATCACCGAGGTCGCTCCAGAGCTTTTCGGCCTTCTCGGTGATCTCAGAGTACTCGCGGCTGCCCATCTCCTCTCGGCCTTGTGATAGCTCAGCCATCATACGCTCGGTCTGGGCCAACATCTTGTCGAGGGCCTGCATCGCGGAGTCGAGGTCCCCCTCTTCGAGCTTCTTTTGCACCTCGTCGAGCTGCTCTTGGGCATCCTCGGTCTGCAGCGCGTCCTGATTGACGAAGTCCTGGGGGATGGAGCTTTTGAGCTGCGACAGCTCGCTCATGATCTCCTGCATGCGCTTTTTGATGTCCTTGATGGCCTCGGAGATGAGGGCCCGCTTTTCGTCTGTGGGCGCGTCCTTGTAGTCCTGCAGGGCCTGACGCAGGTTCTCTTGCTCCTTGCGCAGCTCCTTGGCCAGGGCCTCTGCGTCGATCAGCCGCTGATCGTTGAGCAGGTCCGCCAGGTAGACCACGTTCTTTTCCAGGCGGCGCACCATGCCATCCTGACGACGCTTCACACGCCCCGCCCGAGCCTTATTTGGGGCCTTGGCGCGCTTGAGGTCCCGCTGCGCCTCGGTCACGGCCCGTGCCTTGCGGCGGGTATCTGAGCGAAGCTCCTTGCGGGCCTCTTCAAAGGCGTCGGCGACCTGAGCGCGACCCAGCGGGTCCTTGCGCATCGCCGCGATGGTGGTGCGCAGCAGCTCATCGGCGGCGCGGGCCCGATCGACGATGCTCTGGGCCTTGTTGAGTAGGCCCCGGTACACGCCCACCTCTTCATAGGCCTCCAGCGCAAACTCTAGGTTATCGCCGAGGATGTGCACCAACTCATCGAGGCTCTTCTCCTGCAGGGCCAGCACCTGCTTGTGGTGCGCGCGCTTGGAGTAGATGCGCAGCTCCTGAGTCGCGCTGGCGCCAATCTTTGGGCCCGTGACGGTGTCATTGTCTTTGACCTCGAGGGTGTAGGCGACGCGGTCCCCCGGCTTGAGATCGAGCGTGGCCAAGTCCAGCTGGCCTGCGCCGCTGAAACGCTTCTTGCCGTTGGAGGCCGAGGTGATGCGCACTCGGCCCTCTCGCGTGGAGCCCAATACCCGCCAGTGCACCTCTGTGTCCCCGAGCGCGAAGTCATCGCGGGCTCGGAAAGTCAGGTTGACGCGGTCTCGTTCATTGACCTCCAGCGGGCTCTCGCTGGGCTCAAGCAGGGTGACTTGGGGCGCCTCGTCTAGCTCCAGCTCTATCTCGTGACCGGTCCGCTCCTCGCGCAGCTCACCGTCTTGAGTATTGATACGGAAGCGATAATGGCCGCTGCGATTGACGACCAGCTTGGTGCGAAGGGTGCGTCCGTCAACCTGGACTGCAATGCGCTGAGGCGTGCCGCCATCACCCTCGGCGCCGTGGCTGATCAAAACGCTGGCCTCTTGCACGGGGGTGCGCGCCAGGGTCTCGATCTCTACCTCGGTGCCGGGCAGCGCGAGGATGCGGCCGCTGGCCGAGGTGAAGCGGCGCGGGGCGCGCTGGGTATAGGCGGGGTAGCGCAGGGTGAGGTGGATGTCTCCCAGGCGCGGCTCGGGCGGCACGCGCTCCAAGGCCTCGTCGATCTCGTCCATCGAGGCGAAGGCGGTGAGCGCGCCGCCCAGGGCGCCCGGCGCCAGCATCGCGAACAGGCCGATCAGCACGCCACCCGCGAGGGGCACCAGCGCGAAGCGCTTGAGTCGCTGCGCCAGGCTGGCCCGCGCGGCATCGAGGCGCCCCGAGCTCTTCGCCTGCTCCACCGCCGTCCGGGCCGCCGCGCTCGCGAGATGAGGGCTTTCCCCGTGTTCGCCGCGATCACGTAGCAGCTCCACCGCCGACTGCAGGGGGGTGTTCAGGGAGTCTTGGGACCGATCCAGCCAGCGGGCCACCTCAAGATCGGAGCGCCGCGCGGCGCGCCATCGCGGTCCGACCCAAAGCGCCAGCCCCACAAGGCCGGCGCCGAGCAGCACAACCTCAATGAGGGCCGTAAGCCCTGCCCTGAGGCCGAGACTGTGCGCCAACGCCCCGATCGCAAGCGTGATCGCGCCGGCAGCCACGACCAGTAGCAGGGCCTCGACGGCCAGCGCACGCACGAGGGACTGCCGAGCGGCGCCGAGCAGGCGCGCCAGCCCATGGTCGCTGGGGGGTGCGGGCATGTGGGGCGAAGATAGCACGCGCTCACTGACAAACCGACGACATCTCGTGCCTCTTCCGGAGGTCGCGACGTGGACTTGGCCCTGTACCGATGCTCTGTGGAAACCGCGATGAAGGTGCGGGTGGTGAAGGGCGATCTCCTAGAGCAATCGGTGCACGCGATCGTCAACGCCTACAACCGCAACATCATCCCGTGGTGGCTGCTGATTCCTCAGGGCGTCTCGGGCGCGATCAAGCGAAGGGGGGGCATCGCGCCCTTCCGTGAGCTGGCCAAACACGGGCCCATTCCGCTCGGCGAGGCGGTGCTCACCGGCCCGGGGCGGCTGCCCTTCAAGGGCATCATTCACGTGGCCGGCATCAGCATGTGGTGGACGGCCAGCGAGGCCTCCATTCGAGGCTCCGTGAAGAGTGCGATTCGGGTGGCTCGCGAGGCGGGCTTTGAGTCCATTGCCTTTCCCCTGATCGGAGCGGGCACGGGAGGCGGTCGGCCGGATGAGGTGCTCGCGATGATGCAAGATGAATTGACGCACCAGACCTTCGAGGGCGAGGTCGTGCTGGTTCAGTTCGCCAAGGTTTGAGGTCGCAAGTGCGGTTGCCTACGGCTGGGCCTCGAAGCCCTCGCTGATGAAGATCCCCCCCCGAGTGTCCGACAGGATCACTTGATCCTCGTACAACACCATCTCGTTATAGATGGCCGGGCTCGACACGGCGGGGCCCTCCGGGTTGCGGGTGGTGGTGACGCAGCCGGTAGCCGCGTCTATGTGGAAGATCGCCCCACAGTACTCGTAGGCGACCAGCGCGCCCCCGTCGGCCAGGGCCAGCGTGGAGACGTTCTGGCGCATGTTCCATCTCGGCTGAACCCCGTCGGGCTCGGTGCAGTCCCCGGCGCGGGGCGAGAACCTCGCTTTGACCTCATTGAATCCTTCACTGAGGCTGCCATGCGCCAGGACCCCGCGGTGGCCGCCAAGCCATATCTGCCGGCCATCTGTGTCCATGCCAGCAAAGAGCACGCGAGTGTCGATGGGCAGGGCCTGATGAGGGATCCAGCTCAGGCCCTGAGCGTCGAGGCTGAAGACGCGGTCCACGTTGGCCATAAGCAAGGGAACCTGCGGATCGCTGGTGAACAAGGCCTTGCGGACCTTGAATCCACTCGGGCCGCTGCCTGGCAGATCCTTGCGAACGAAGCTCTGCCCCCCATCGTCGCTGATGATCACATGCCCGCCATCACCGCTTGCTGCGATCCGACCTGCTTCGCTGACGTCCAGGGTTCTTAGGTACAGCGTCGTGGTGGTGGCGGTGCGCACAAAGCTGAGGCTGCCTTGTTCATAGCTCAGCTCGACGATGGACCCGCTCAGAAAGCTCTTACTCACCAGCGCGTACAGGCGCTTGTTGGGTAAGTCCGCGGTGCGTGGATCGAGGCGCAGATCTTCGACTTGCACACCCGAGGAGTCCTCGCCCTCGAAGTAGTCTCCGCGCGCGAGCATCTGACCTGGTTCGGACCCGTTCACGGGTTGGCCGCGGCGCAGCACCACGATGTCCCGCCCGCCCACAATCACCGTCTCGGCATCCAATACGACCATGCCATCGAGCGACTGGGTCGTGCTGCGCGGCAGGGGTCTTGGGGTGGCGGCGAAGGGGACCAGCGGGGCGCGCCGACGGACCGCGCAGGGCTCTCCCTCCTGCACCAGTCGCAGGGTGAGCGCCTCACGCAGGGTCTGTGCGGCGGCGCCGACGACCTCGATGTCGAAGGGTAAGGCGGTCGTCCACTCCCAGGCCGTCCCGTCCAGCACGACAAGGCTCTGCGGCGTAGGGGGCGGAGGCTGGCCCTCTACGGCCAGTGTGCGGCGGTGCGCCCAGGCGCCGGGGTAGGAGGCATCGAGCACGTCCTTGGGCAGCCGCAGCCAGGCGGCGGACAGCTCCTCGCCGCGCAGTTCAAACTGTGGTCGCGCCCCGAAATCTAGGGCGCCGTCGAGCACGCCAAACGGTGGCAAGATGCGAAGCGGCCGACCCGTATCGTCCAGCGTGACGACCACGATCACCGCATCGCCGGACTGGGCGACGTCGATGGTCTCGAGCGCGCCCGGCTGGCAAGCCAGACTCATCGTGGAGACGGCGAGCAGACAGCAAAGAGCGACGAAGCGGCCGGTGTGGCCAAACCATGGGTGCGCCGGAGTCATGAGGAAGACCTGCTGAGATGCCTCGGTCCACCCCTTGTACACCACGCACCGCCGTTCGTGCAGACCACAGCGTCTTCGGGCTGTCTTCGTAGAGGGCATGGGCTATGGTCCGCCGGTGCGCATCGTGCCTGCATCGCCCAAAGCGGCTGAAGCTCTCAACCTGGTTACGCAGTTACAGTTGCGTTTTGCCGAACGCCTCAGCGCGGTCAACCGTGGGGCAGGCGGACAGGGCGACTTTGAGGCCGTCTCCTGGCTGCGGGACGAGGGGCGCCACGGCGGCGGCGAGCGGCTGGTGGCCCCCACCGGTGGGATCTTTGACCGTGGGTCGGTCAATGTCTCGCAGGTGCACTATGACGATGAACCCGATAAGCGCTTGGCCTCGGCCACCGCGCTTTCGACCATCATTCATCCAAAGGCGGCGCGTGCGCCCTCGGTGCATATTCACGTGAGCTGGACCGAGCTTCGCAATGGTTCGGCGTACTGGCGGGTCATGGCCGACCTGAACCCGGCCATCCCTTGTGAGTCTGACAAGCTGGCTTTCGCGGCCGCGCTGCAGGATGCGGCGCCGGGACCCTACGAAGAGGCCGCCGCGCAGGGCGATCGCTATTTCTATATTCCCGCGCTACAGCGCCATCGAGGCGTGACGCACTTCTACCTAGAGTCTTATGCCACCAACGACCCCGCCGCCGATGAGGCTCTGGCCGAGCGGGTGACCCAGGCTGCGATCGATACCTATACCGAGCTGCTGGAGCCAGCCTTGGCGCGACAGACCTCGGCTGAAGACCAGGTTGCGCAGCTGGAGTACCATACGCTCTACCTATTCCAGGTCCTGACTTTGGATCGAGGCACCACCTCAGGGCTCTTGGTGCATGCTCAAAATGACGTGGGGATCATGGGTTCACTGCCCTCGCACGTGAATGGTGCCCTGTTAGCCTCCTGGGCCGACAGAGTGCCTCAGGTGCAGCGGAGGCTAGTTCTCGCCCTGTCCGATGTTGTGGGCCGCGGCGAGAGGGTGCCGGTGCACGCCGAACAGAAGGTGGCCCTGGCTCAGGCGGTGCGCGCGCACTATCAGGCCTACCCGGAGGCGCTGAAGTTGCAGGCCTCCGGCGATGTGGTGCCGCCGACTGTCGACAACCATCGTTGAGCCTGTAGCCGACCTCGCCACGCTTAGTTCGTGAGGTGCTCCACCACAAAGTCGGTGACCCCGCCCGGGTAGCCCGAGTCGACGATCACGGTCTTGATCTCGCATTCGAGCCCGGCGCCGACGCAGCGATCGTAGAGCGCCACGTGCGCCCGCGGATGGTGCACGACATCGCTGCCACTGGGGTTATCTTCTTCCCCAAGATCGGGCCGGGAGTTCTCTGTATAAAAGGGCGGGTCTCCGGGCCCCATCTGCCGATAGTAGTCGAGCACCATACCCAGGTCGCGGCCCTGCTGGGTTTGAGCGAGGTCCACCAGGCTGGTCTGAGTGAGTCGCACGGCCTCCCGCTCGACGAGGTCCATGACGAAGGCTCGGCTCATGTTCAAAAGAGGGGGCCAGGCCAACCAATTGTAGGTCGGCTGGCCGTTCGTATGGCCGATGACGGACAGGCGTGAGGAGCGCCTCAGCACGGGATCACGGTGGTTGGGCTGGGCGAGGTCGTCGACCACGCCCACCCAGGTTGCACAGCCCGCTCCGGCTGAACCGCCCCAGGCCCCAATTCGTGCTGGGTTCACATTCCAGGCGCGTCCTTTAAAGCGAATATACTGAATAGCACGCGCACAATCCCTGAGGATGTAGTCCAGGCGCGTGCCGTTCACATCATGCTCCGAACCCTCTCCGTTGGGGATCGGCGCCTCGACCGCGAGGTCTGGGTCACGATAGGCGTAGCGGTAGCTGATGGAGGCCACTGAGACCCCAGCTGCGAGCAAATTCGGGATGGTTTGACCGCCGTTATGCACGTTCTCCTTGCTGCCGGTTTGAAAGCCCCCTCCGTGGATGAAGACGGCTACTGGCGTGGGTCGATCACTTTCGACCTGCCAAAAGTCGAGCCGGTTCCTCGAAAAGGGCCCGTAGGCGACCTCACCGTAGTGCACGTGCGGGGCGGCGCTGGGATAGCGCGGATCACCCAAGAGGTTGGTGGTGTGGGGCTGCCCGAGGTAGCTCAGCCCTTGGCCGACATTATAGTTGCTGAACCAGGCGGTGAGGTCCGGGGTCTGCGCGGCGGTGACCTCGGAGATCACCGCCTCGGGTTGGCTATCAGGCAGGTCTGATTGCGTGTCTTCGAGCGCGCCGCAGGCCGCGAGCAGCGACGCGGCGACAGCGCAGGTGAGTCGTCGAGTGTGGGTTGTCAGCACGGGCCTCCTAAGTGCAGGGCTCGTGCCATGTCTCAGGGGTCTATATGCAAACAAGGTTGCGGTCTTGGGTGGGCAGCGGGGCCGTCGATCTGCGGATCAAAGTCCGCAGCCGCGGGTTATCGACAGGAGGGTAGGCACCCGGCATGGGCGTGACCGGCCCGTCAGGAGCACTAGGGCCACTGCTCAGGCCCCAGTGGGTCCCCCTTGGCCTCGATGGCGGCCCAGCGCAGCCCGAGCAGCACCCCACTCCCGAAGGCAAGCCGCGCGCCGCCGTCGCCGCTTTCGCCCGGGTGCCCGGCAGGCATGAAGGCCACATCCGTCCACAGGCCGAGGTCCCAGGCACCCAGCTCAAATCGCCCACTGACGCCCTGAGCCACAATGAGCGTGCTCCTGCCCTCCGTGGTCATGACCGCGCCAACCGCCACCTTGGCGTCCCACCGAAAGCTGACCTGCGTAGACAACCGTGTGTCTTGACCAAGCATCGCGTACACCCGGGGCGCTCGATCGATCACCGCCCCGAGCCCCCAGTCCGGTTCGCCTTGGATCTGCCAGTAGGCGTCGAAGCCCACGGTCTGGGTGGGGTGGGTGCGCGCGCCTCGAGTGCCCAGCGCCTCAATGGTGACGAGGGGCAGCATGAGGGTGGTGGCCAGGGCCTGGTCATCGTTGAAGCGCCAGCCATAACCTGCGTTCAGTTGCAGATGGCTCAAGGCCCTGAGCTTTGATTCGGTAGAGGCGCTTGCGCTGCCGTATGCCGCCCCGACACCCGCGGAGAGATCGAGTCGGACTCCGGGGCGCACCTCCGCGGGATGGGTGATGTGGGTACAGCCGGCCACGCCTGATGCGCAGCAGAGCCCAGCTATGATCGAAGCGGCGCGAGCGGGCATGCAGGGCTGACGGGCAGCAACTCATGTGCCTGGGCCCCTGCCTCAGGATGCGGCCCGAGCTGTGGTGGCAGGAGCACACTGCGACGCAAATCTACCTCTGTATGGTCTAAGAGGGGCCCGGGACCTTCACCCATCTGGAGTAAGGGTCGGAGGCGCTCGTTGCGCAACGGCCGGTCTTACGTAGTATGGCCTGGCTTAGGCCCGTGGTATGGGCCCACGATGAGCGAAACTGAAAGCTGTCCTGCATGTGGGCTATCGACCGACGGGGCCCGCTTTTGCAGAGGCTGCGGGGCGGCGCTGGAGGCCCCCAGCCCCTTCGAGGCGCCGCGCACCGACCCGGTGGCACCGCCTTCGGCTTCCGCAGATCTCAACCTGCGCGACATCGCGAAGTACCAGCGCTACATCATCCTCATCATCTTGGGCAGCATCATAGGCGTGGGCGGCGTGGCCGGCGTGACCATGGCCTTGGGCGTTGCCGCGGCCGAAAGTGTGGCCACCGTCTTTGTGGTTGTGGCGGGTGTGATGGCTGTGCTGAGGGTCGTCTTTGTCTACAAGCTGGCGGTCGCAGCGGGCATCTCAGTAGGCTGGGCGGTGATCGCTGCCGTCTGTGGAATACACGGACTTGTGGGACTCATCGCGCTGTTGATCGTGAACGGCCGCGCGACCGGGGTGCTTAAGCAAGCAGGGTTGCGAGTTGGACTCTTCGGCGTGCGCAGTGAGGACCTTCGGACCCTCGGCGCCAAGGGTACCCGCTGACACACTGCGAAGTTCTTCTCGACCCAGAGGGGGCTGAGGGGCATGGTCCGCCGGTGAAAATTGCCGCTGATACCGTCGTAAGCATCGAATATACGCTCCGGGACGAAGCCGGAGAGGTCTTGGACCAAAGCAAGGGCGAGCCGCTGGCCTACCTGCACGGCCACGGGAACATCGTCCCTGGCCTCGAAAAGGCCCTCGAAGGCCTGGAGGCGGGCGCCGAGACCAAGGCGCTCATCGCGCCCGAGGACGGCTATGGCGAGCACTCGGACAAGAAGGTCATGCAGATCAACCGCTCTCAGCTCTCGGACGAGATGGAGCCTCAGGTCGGCATGATGCTGCACGCAGAGACGCCCGAGGGCCCCGTGCCGCTGTGGATCACCAAGGTCGAGGACCAAGAGGTCACCGTGGATGGCAATCATCCCCTGGCCGGCAAGCCGCTGGCCTTCGAGGTCAAGGTGGTCGAGGTCAGGGCCGCCGCCGCGGAGGAGCTGTCCCATGGTCATGTGCACGGCGCAGGTGGTCACCATCATTGAGCCCCGCCCTGCGGTATAAGGGGGCATGTCGCGCGTCCTGCCCCTCATTGGCCTCGGCTTGTCCTTGGCCGGCTGTGATGCTGCCTCTCCCTACACGCTCGATGATGTGCTGCGCCTGAACCATGTGCAGGCCAAGGGCACGCACAATAGCTACCACCTCGAGCCTTCTGAGACCTTCGACGACAGTCACAAGTACAGCCACGCCGCTCTAGATGTGCAACTAGAATTGCAGGGTGTTAGGCAGTTTGAGCTGGACCTGCATCTGAGCGCAGAGGGGCACTTTGAGGTCTTTCACCTGCCCGCCGGGGTGGATGAAGAGACCACCTGTCGGCGCTTCACAGAGTGCCTGCAGATCGCCAAGGACTGGTCGGACGCGAACCCCCTTCACCTGCCGCTCGTCTTTTGGTTGGAGCCCAAAGACCTGGAGTTTGATTGGGTCAGCGATGACTACGTCGAATTCCTGGGCAATTACGAAGGCCTTGAATCTGAGATCCGCTCCGTATGGCCCGATGAGCGGGTGCTGCGCCCCGACGAGGTGCGTGGTGAGCATTCAACCCTTCCTGCAGCGTTGAGCGACCGAGGTTGGCCCACCTTGGGCTCGTTGCGCGGCCACGCGCTCTTTGTGTTGCTCGACAGCTCGGCTCATCGGCAGGCCTACTTGCTCGGCCACGACAACCTCGAGGGCCGCACCCTCTTTGTCGGTGCGTCCACCGCGACCGCAGCCTACGCGGGCTTCTTCAAGGTCAATAACGCGGCCCGAGAGGCGGAGCGTGTGCGCCGTTTGGTTGAGGCGGGCTTCATCGTTACGAGCAACGTGGACGGGCCCGAGCAGAGCGACGCCGACAATCAGGACAAGGCGGCACGCTCCATCGAGGCGGGCGCGCACTTTCTGAGCACTGACATCCCGGCCAAGATCGAGGGTCGAGACTACTATCTACAGCTGCCGGGCGGCATCTCCCCGCGCTGCCACCCCTACATGGCACCGGCGGAGTGCACAGCCCTTGAGGTGGAGCAGCTCTAGCGGGGCGCGCATTGCGTGCCCCTCGACCCTCGGCGGCAGGCCGAGTAGTGCGGAGGTATGGCGGGCAATTCAGCGCAGCGCACCTCCGTGCAGCGGGCCGCCGAGGCGCTGCCGCTATGCCTGGTCTTCTCTGGCGGCGCGGCGCTGATCTACGAGGTGGTCTGGCTTCGTCAGATATCCTTGGTGATGGGCCACACTGCGTTGGCCCTTGCGGCGCTGCTGACGGCCTTTCTGGGTGGCTTGGCCCTTGGTGCGGCGCTGGGTGGGCGCCTGGCTGAGCGCGGCTGGGCGACCGCGCGACGCTACGCGCTGATTGAGGTCCTGGTCGCGCTGGGCAGCTTGGCGGTGCCACTTGTCTTGCAGGCGCTCGATCCGCTCTTTGGCATCGCCTACCGCCAGCTGGGCGCGTACCCGCTGGCTTTCGGTCTCGCCCAGCTGCTGCTGTGTGGAGTGGCGTTGGCCGTGCCCTGCGTGCTCATGGGCATGACTTTGCCGATCGTTGTCGCGGCCAGCTCAGCTCCTGGGCACGACCCCACGCACACCGTAGGTCGCCTGTATGCGCTCAATAGCCTCGGCGGGATCATCGGGGCGGGCATGGCGGGCCTGTTGCTGCTTCCGCGTCTCGGCGAGTCCGGAGCAATCTGGGTTGCGGTCGCGATGAATCTGAGCGCTGCGGCCTTCGCTATACTGTCGACCTTCGAGGACGATGAGGCGGCAGCAGCATCACAGTCGCCCGCGCCTCGGCCCCCTGCAGCCCCACGGGATGACGCCTGGGCTGCCCCTGGCACCTCCCAACTCATTGGCCTCTATGGCCTCGCTGGGGCCGCCGCATTGGTGCTTCAAGTCGGCTGGGCCCGCCTCGTGGGCCTGTCTGTGGGCTCGACGAGCTATGGATTTACGATCACCCTGGTCAGCTTCATCACCGGCCTGACGTTGGGCAGTGGATTTGGGGTACGCCTTCGCTGGGTGCGTGCGGACCCGGTGCGAGCGCTCTTCTTTCTGCACGCGGGTATCGGTCTGTGGACGCTGGTCACGTTGCCTGCGCTGGGAGCGTTGCCGGACTATGTTGGGCGGCTGATGGGTACGGACCTGCCCTTCTTCACTCTCTGGTGGGCTCAACTTGCCCTGGTCTTCTGTACGATCGTTGTGCCCACCTTTGCCATGGGCGCCATCTTTCCGCTGGTGTGTGCCCTCATGCGCCGCGGCCTGCCGTCCTCAGGCCGCGCTGTGGGCAGGGCCTATGCCGCCAATACCTTTGGCAACATTACGGGTGCTGCGCTCGCCGGCTTCGTACTTATCCCTAGCCTGGGCATGCGCGGGACTATCGTACTCTCCGCCGTTGTGAGCGTAATGCTTGCGCTTGCCTATCTGCGACCTACGCAGGGCGCTCTGCGCGCCCGAGGTCTAGCCGGCCTATTGGCGCTGGCCACGGCCCTCGCGGCTTGGGGCATGCCGAGCTGGGACCGCGACATCGTCTCCAGCGGGCCCTTTTTGCGCGGCTACCAGGGCGCGCGGAGCGGCGAAAATGCGGGCCGGGTGCAGGGCCGCCTGATCGACTATGTAGAGGGGCCCACCACGGTCGCCGCAGTTCGTGATCGCGGTGGTCTCAAGGAGTTGTACGTGGGTGGTATCTCGGAGGCTTCGTCGAATAGTCCTATGCACCTGTACCTTGGGCACCAAGCGATGCTGCTGCACGGGGCTCCTAAGAATGTACTGCTGGTGGGGCTGGGCACGGGTCGAACCTTAGGAGCCCTTATTCAATACCCTGTGCACGATGTGCAGGTCATGGAACTATCACCCGAGGTTGTGCAGCTGGCTAAGAGGCACTTTTCTGAAGGCATTTCATTGGCCTTCGAGGACCCTCGAGTTGTGGTGCGGGCCCAGGATGGGCGCGCGCATCTGCGGCATTCAGCCCGGACCTATGATGTGATTATCTCGCAGCCTTCGTATCCGTGGGCCGCAGGGGCGGCGAGACTATTCACCAAGGAGTACTTTGAACTTATCAAGGGTGCGTTGGCCCCAGGAGGTGTGGCCGTCGTCTGGTTTCCCACACGTTTTGAGCCGGGCGCGCAATCTGTGATGGCCGCCTGGTCAGAGGTCTTTGATGAGCCCCACCTATTTTCGCCCGACGAGCGCTATCGTTTTCACTTCGCGGTGGGTTTCGGCGCCGACAAGAGCCTCGGGCGAGAGGCGATACAGACGTCCTTGAGCTACCCCAAGGTGGCTCGGGCCGCTGCCGCCCTCGGCCTGAGGCAGGCCCGCGATGTATTGGCGGCGGAGCTGCCGTGGCCAGATCTCAGCGGCGTGCCTGTCAATACTGATGATAATGGCTATGTGGAGCACGCCGCCTTTCGCGCGTTGATGGACGAGCGGCGCAATCTACCTTGACGGTTGCCGGGCCTCCAGAGCTTCTTTCATGCCCACGAGGGAGCCCGGCTTGTCGGCGCGCGGCGCGGTCCGCACCATGTGGGGATGGCGCGAGACGCTCGTCTGCACGAAGCCCAGTCGTCGGTACAGTGGCTGCGCGTCCTTGGTGCACAGGTGGGCGAGGCGGGCCGCACG